>Ga0207427_100373_pt1 | contig 27297 bp, 27 predicted proteins | sample AraplaCL_Cvi_mMS_FD_184268 | JGI IMG/M metagenome (GOLD analysis project Ga0207427, IMG submission 184268) | Arabidopsis root microbial communities from the University of North Carolina, USA - plate scrape CL_Cvi_mMS (SPAdes) (version 2) | ecosystem: Host-associated > Plants > Roots > Endosphere ... | reverse complement strand
GGGCCCTTGGCTCGAGGAACGAGCGATCAGCGCTTGACCGGGCCCTTGCCGCCGGACGGTGAGGTCAGCGCCGCGCGCTGGCCACCGCCCTGCGGACGGCCACCACCGCCACCACCGGCCGGACGGCCGCCGCCGTTGCCCTGGCCGTGGTTGGCCGGACGGGCACCGCCGTGGCCGGCATGCGCGCCGCCGTGCGCCGGCTTGGCACCGGCGTGCGAGCCCGAGGAGCCTTGCGGACGCGGCTGCGACGGGCGTCCGCCCGGCGCGTTGCCGGGCCGGCCCTGGCTGCGGTTGCGGTCGCCGCCGCCGTTGCCGTGGTTGTTGCCGCCGCGGTCGCCATGGCCGCCGCGGGCGTGGTGCCCGCCGCCGCCGCCGCCGCCGTCGCGTCGACCGCCACCGCCGGCCGGACCGCGCACGCCGATGGTCGTGCGACCCAGCACGATGGGCTCGGCGCGTTCACCCGGATCGGGTTCGAAGCCGGGCACCACCTCCTTGGGGATCGGGCGCTTGATCAGGCGCTCGATGTCGCGCAGGAACAGGTCCTCGTCGACGCACACCAGCGACACCGCGCGGCCCTGCGCGCCGGCGCGGCCCGTGCGGCCGATGCGGTGCACGTAGTCTTCCGGCACGTTGGGCAGCTCGTAGTTGACGACGTGCGGCAACTGGTCGATGTCGATGCCGCGCGCGGCGATGTCGGTGGCCACCAGCACCTGCAACGTGCCGGCCTTGAACTCGGACAACGCGCGCGTGCGGGCCGTCTGGCTCTTGTTGCCGTGGATCGCCATCGCCGTGATGCCGTCGTCGTTGAGGAATTCGGCCAGGCGGTTGGCGCCGTGCTTCATGCGCGTGAACACGAGCACCTGGTGCCAGTCGCCCTGCTTGATCAGGTGCGACAGCAGCTGCTTCTTGCGATCGCGCGAGACCGGGTGCACGGCCTGCTCGATCATCTCGTTGGTCTGGTTGCGGCGCGCGACCTCGATCAGGCCCGGCTTGTTCAGCAGGCGGTCGGCCAGGGCCTTGATCTCGTCGGAGAACGTGGCCGAGAACAGCAGGCTCTGCTTCTTGGCGGGCAGCACCGCGAGCACCTTCTTGATGTCGTGGATGAAGCCCATGTCGAGCATGCGATCGGCCTCGTCGAGCACGAAGATCTCGATGTGCGACAGGTCGACGGCGCGCTGCTGGTGCAGGTCGAGCAGGCGGCCGGGGGTGGCCACCAGGATGTCGACGCCCTTGTGCAGGCGGTTGATCTGCGGCTGCATGCCCACGCCGCCGAAGATGACCATGCTCGTCAGCGAGACGTGCTTGCCGTACGTGCGCACGCTTTCCTCGACCTGGGCGGCGAGTTCGCGCGTGGGCGTCAGGATGAGGGCGCGCACCGGCGGCTTGCCGCGGCTGTCCTTCTTGGGGCCGCCTTCGAGCAGGCGGTGCAGCATCGGCAGGGTGAAGCCGGCGGTCTTGCCGGTGCCGGTCTGCGCGCCGGCGAGGAGGTCGCCGCCTTGCAGGACGACGGGGATGGCTTGGAGCTGGATCGGAGTCGGAGTCGTGTAGCCGGCTTCGTGCACCGCACGCAGCAGCGGCTCGGCCAGGCCGAGTTCGTCAAAGTTCATGGAGTCGTTGTGGGCCCGGTCATGTGCCGGGCGTCGCGGGTCGGCCTGCTGCGCCGCGCAGTTTCAGCGGGCACCAGTCGTGAAGGCCGACTGCTGGAGAAGACGTCGAGGATCGACGGCCGCTCTCGGGACTGGATCAGGGAGCGGATAGACGCATTGTATCGGCAGCCACCGGGGTGGTCGGCCGAAAAGGGGGATAACCCGCGGATTCCACGTTTGTCCCGAGAGGGTGCTTCCTATAATCGCCGGCCTGACCTGCTCCACCGCCTGCGCCGAAAGCGTCCGCGGCCCCCGATGAACCTTCTCAAGGCCGCTTCGACGGTTTCGCTGCTGACGCTCGCCTCGCGCGTGTCCGGCCTGGTGCGTGAACAGCTGATCGCCGCGAGCTTCGGCGCGAGCGGCTTCACGGACGCCTACAACGTCGCGTTCCGCATCCCCAACCTGCTGCGCCGCCTGTTCGCCGAGGGCGCGTTCTCGCAGGCCTTCGTGCCGCTGCTGGCCAACACGCGCATCTCCGACGGCGACGCCGCCACGCACCGGCTGATCGACGCGGTCGCCACCGTGCTTGCCTGGGTGCTGCTGGGCACCTGCATCGTGGGTGTCGCCGTGGCGCCGGTGCTGGTGTGGGCGATGGCCTCGGGCCTGGAGCAGTTCGACGCCGGCGTGCTGATGACGCGCGTCATGTTCCCCTACATCGGCTTCATGTCGATGGTGGCGCTGTCGGCCGGCATCCTCAACACCTGGGGCCGCTTCTCGATCCCCGCGGCCACGCCCATCCTGCTCAACGTGGCCACCATCGTGGCCGCGCGCGGCCTCACGCCCACCTTCGAGGCGCATGGCCTGCCCGGCGTCTACACGCTGGCCATCGGCGTGATGGCCGGCGGCATCCTGCAGGCCGGCATCCAGATCCCTGCGCTCAAGGCGGTCGGGCTGATGCCCCACATCCGCGTCACCTGGCGCGGCCTCGTCGACGCGTGGCACCACCCGGGCGTCGGGCGCGTGCTGCGGCAGATGTCGCCGGCGCTGCTGGGGGTATCGGTGGCGCAGGTCTCGCTGCTGGTCAACACGCAGATCGCGTCGCACCTGGCCACCAAGTCGGTGTCCTGGCTGGGCTACGCCGACCGGCTGATGGAGTTCCCCACCTCGCTGCTGGGCGTGGCGCTGGGCGTGGTGCTGATCCCGCAGCTGTCGGCGGCGCGCGCCCGCGGCGACAAGGAAGGCTATTCCAGCATGATCGACTGGGGCCTGCGCCTGGTCGTGCTGCAGACGCTGCCGTGCGCGATCGCGCTGCTGGTGTTCGCCAAGCCGCTGCTGGCGGTGCTGTTCCACTACGGGCACTTCGGCGCCGCCGACGTGCTGGGCACCGTGCCCGCGCTCCAGGGATACGGGCTGGGGCTGCTGGGCATCGTCAGCGTCAAGATCCTGGCGCCGGGCTATTTCGCGCAGCTGGACACGCGCACGCCCGTGCGCATCGCCATCGCGGTGCTCGTGTTCACGCAACTCATGAACGTCCTGTTCATCTACGGGCTGCACATCGGCGTGGGCGGCCTCGCGCTGTCGATCGGCCTGGGGGCCACGCTCAACGCCATCTGGCTGCTGGTCGGCCTGGTGCGCCTGGGCGTGTACAAGCCGCATCCGGGCTGGTTCGGCTTCCTCGCGCGCGTGCTCGTGGCCACGCTGCTGCTGGGCGCCTGCCTGGTCTGGGCCGACCGCGCCATCGACTGGCTCGACCGTGCCCACCCGCTGCTGCGGGCGTTGAAGATGGCCGGCGTGCTGGGTGGCGTGGCCGTGCTGTACGGGGCGGTGCTCGCCGCGATGGGGATCAAGCTCAAGCAGTTCGTGCGCAAGGCCTGACGACGCGCGGGCGGCGTTGCGCGACGGTGCCGCTGGCCCGCAGGCACACCCCTCCCAGCGGTCATCCTGCGACTCCGCTTCGCTTCGCGCAGCATGAGACGCGTGGTGGGTGATGGCCCCCGCACCCTCGGGTGCCATCCGCACCCGGGTTTTGGGCAAGGAACCGGCAACCCCGCAGGTCTACACTCGGGCCATGGCCCAGGTTCCGCGTCCCACGCCGACCTTCAACGCGCCGAGCGCGCTGGAGTACTTCGACGCGCTGGTGGCCGACGACGAGCAGTTCCCGCTGCTGGAGGCGGCGATCGCCGTCGCGCAGGACGAGATGCCCGGGCTGGACGTCGAATCCGTGCTGGCCGACGTCGACGCGCTCGCGCTGCGCCTGAAGAACCGCCTGGCCGCCGACGCGCCCGTCACGCACAAGCTGCGCACCCTGAACCGCTACTTCTTCGAGGAGCTGGGGTTCGCCGGCAACGTCAACGACTACCACGACCCCGCCAACAGCTACGTGCCCGAGGTGCTCGCGCGCCGGCGCGGCATCCCCATCACGCTGGCCCTGCTGTACATGGAGATCGCCGGCCACATCGGGCTGCGTGCCGAAGGGGTGTCGTTTCCCGGGCACTTCCTCGTCAAGCTGCGCCTGCCCCAGGGCGAGGTGGTGATCGACCCGTTCACGGGGCAGTCGCTGTCGCGCAGCGACCTGGAGGAACGCCTGGACCTCGTCCGCCAGGCCAGCGCCATGCGCGACGCCTTCGACGTGCCGCTGGGCCTGTTCCTGCAGGCCGCCGGCCCGCGCGACATCATCGGCCGCATGCTGCGCAACCTGCGCCAGATCCACCAGGGGCGGGGCGACGTGCCGCGCCTGCTGGCCGTGCTCGACCGCCAGCTGGTGCTCGAGCCGCAGGACTGGGACACCTACCGCCTGCGCGGCGACCTGCTCGACGGCCTGGGCCGCACCGAGGAGGCCGCGGTCGACTGGGGGCTCTACCTGGAGCACACGCCGGACGCCGCCGACGCCGACGCCCTGCAGCGCCGCATCCTGGCGGCCCGCTCGCAACGCCACTGACGAGGGCGCCGTCCGGGGGCGCCCGCGGTCGCCCTACAATGCGCGGTTGCAGTCCGCACGAGGCCTCGCGCCTCCCGCAGTGGCCTTGTCGGGCCGCGACCGGCGTCCCTCGCAGGGCGGCCGGCTTCTCCTGCCGCTCCAGACCACATGACCCTGACCTCCGTCCAGCAACGCGCACTGACCTGGCTCGCCCTGGCCGTGGCGGCGTTGCTGCTGCTGTGGGTGCTGGGCCCGGCGCTGAGCCCGCTGATCCTGGCCCTGGTGTTCGCCTACCTGCTGTGGCCGATGGTGGGCATGCTCGAGCGGCGCGCCCGCCTGCCGCGCGCGCTCGCTTCCACCGTCACCGTGCTGTTCGCGATGGCCGCCGTCACGGCGCTCGCGCTGCTGCTCGTGCCCATCATCACCACCGCGCTGCCGCAGCTGCGCACGCAGTGGCCGCAGCTGCTGGACAAGTTCAACCACGTCGTCGCGCCGCGCCTGCGCGAGCTGGGCATCGCGCTGGACACCGACACCCTCAAGGCGTCGATCCTGAAGTCCTTCGACGGCAACATGGAGGAGTGGGGCCAGAAGCTGCTGCTGTCGGCGCGCATCGGCGGCAGCTGGCTGGCCACCGTCGTCGGCTACCTCGTGCTGGTGCCGGTGCTGGTGTTCTACCTGCTGGTCGACGCCGAGAAGGTGACCACGGGCGCCTGGAACCTCGTGCCGCTGCGCTCGCGCGAGCGCCTGGCGGGCTTCCTCGGCGAGTGCGACGCGATGCTGCGCCAGTACCTCAAGGGCCAGCTGGCCGTGATGGTGGCGATGGCGCTGATCTATCCGATCGGGCTGATGCTGACGGGCCTGAACCTCGCGTGGCCGATCGGCGTGTTCACCGGCCTGGCCGTGTTCATCCCCTACCTGGGCTACACCACCGGCCTCGTGCTGGCGCTGATGTCGGCCGCTATCCAGTTCACCGGCTGGCACGGCGTGGCGGCGGTGGCGGTGGTCTACGCCGTCGGCCAGGTGCTGGAGAGCTTCGTGCTCACGCCGCGCCTGGTGGGCGAGCGCATCGGCCTGAGCCCGCTGGCCGTCATCCTGGCGCTGCTGGTGTTCGGCGAGGTGTTCGGCTTCGTCGGGGTGCTGGTGTGCCTGCCCGTGACGGCGCTGCTGGTGGTGGCGCTGCGCCACGCGGTGGTCGCGTACCGCGCCAGTTCGTTCTTCCGCACATGAGCACGCCTGGCCGTCCCCGAGCGCGAAGGCCGGCGTGCGTGGCACGCAGGGTGGTCCCATGCGGCAGCTGATCCTCGACCTCGCCTGGGACCCGGTGCCCGCGTTCGCCGGCTTCCTGCCCGGCGACAACGCCGCAGTGGTCGCCGAGCTGCGCGAGCAGGCATGGCCCGGCGCGCCGGTCTACCTGTGGGGCCCGGCGGGCGCCGGCAAGACGCAGCTGCTGCGCGAGCTGCAGGCGCGCGCGATCGAGGCCGGCCAGGTGGCGCAGTGGTTCGACGCCGCGTCGTCGACCCCGTGGACGCTCGCCGACGACACCGCGCTGGTGCTGCTGGACGGCGTCGACCAGTGGACGGCCGAACAGCAGCACGCGGCCTTCCTGCTGTTCGTCGAGGCCGCCAGCCGCATGGGCGGCGTGCTGCATGCGCTGGCCGACGGCGTGGCCGGTGCCGCGCTGGCGCTGGCCGGGACGCCCGCCGCCGGCGCACGCCTGGGGGTGCAGTTCGTCTCCGCCGGCCGCTTCCCGCCGATCGACCTGCAGGTGCGCGAGGACCTGCGCACCCGCCTGGGCTGGGGCCCGGTGCACCAGGTGCACCCGCTGGCCGAAGCCGGCACGCGCGACGCGCTGCACCAGGAAGCGCGCCGTCGCGGCATCGTGCTGGGCGACGAGGTGCTGGACTACATCCTGGCCCGCTTCTCGCGCGACCTCAAGAGCCTGATGCAGCTGCTGCATCGCCTCGACGGCTTCGCGCTGGCCGAGAAGCGCGCCGTCACCGTGCCGCTGCTCAAGCGCATGCTCGACGAAGAGCAATCCGATCGACAGCCCGATCTTCCGCATTCCCGAATGACCAAGCGCAACCTCACGCTGTTCGACCTCGACGGCACGCTCATCCCCGGCGACTCCGACCACTCGTTCGGCGAGTTCATGGTGGCCGTCGGCTGGGCCGACGGCGAAGCCTGGCGGCGCCGCAACGACGAGTTCTACGCCACCTACGTGGCCGGCGCGCTCGACGTCCACAAGTACGTGGAGTTCGCCACCTCCGTCTGGCGCGGCCGCTCGCCGCAGGAGCAGGACGCGATCCACGCGCGCTTCATGCGCGAGATCATCCAGCCGATGATCCACCCGCAGGCGCTGGCGCTGGTCAAGCAGCACCAGGATGCGGGCGACCTGGTGGCCATCGTCACCGCCACCAACGAGTTCGTCACGCGCCCGATCGCCCAGGCGTTCGGCGTGCCCGACCTGCTGGCCATCGAGCTCGAGCGCGATGCCACGGGCGCCGTCACGGGCGCCATCCGGGGCGTTCCGACCTACCAGCACGGCAAGGTCACGCGCGTGGGCCAGTGGCTCGAGCGCCAGGGCGCCGGCTGGGACGATTTCGGCCATGTCACGGTTTACAGTGATTCCATCAACGACCTGCCCCTCATGGAGCGGGCCACCGACCCCGTCGCGACCAATCCGTCGGCCGCGCTGGAAGCCGTGGCCACCGAGCGCGGCTGGCGATTCCTGAGGCTTTTCGAATGATCCGCAAATTCATCGACCGACTGCTGGGCAAGACGCCGGCCGCCGCCGACGCCGAGGCCGTCGTGCCCGCCGGCGTGACGCTGGGCGAGCGCAAGGAGTACGGCGTCGACCAGCACAAGATCGACCCCAAGCTCGTCGCCGACCCGGCGGTGCGCGTGGTCAAGACGCTGCAGGACGCGGGCTACGAGGCCTACATCGTGGGCGGCGCGGTGCGCGACCTGCTGGTGGGCCTGCGCCCCAAGGACTTCGACGTCGCCACCAACGCCACGCCCGAGCAGGTCAAGGGCCTGTTCCGGCGCGCGTTCATCGTCGGCCGCCGCTTCCGCCTGGTGCACGTGATCTACGGCCGTGGCCGCGAGCACGAGCAGATCGAGGTGTCGACGTTCCGCGCCTACATGGACAACGCCGTCGACTCGGCCGCGGTCAAGGGCAACGAGAAGACCTCCCGCAGCGAACTCGATGGCAAGAGCCACGCCGTGGACGCCAGCGGCCGCGTGCTGCGCGACAACGTCTGGGGCCCGCAGATCGAGGACGCCGCGCGGCGCGACTTCACCGTCAACGCGATGTACTACGACCCGTCCACGCAGACGGTGGTGGACTACCACGGCGGCATCGCCGATTCCAAGGCCAAGCTGCTGCGCATGATCGGCGACCCCGAGACGCGCTACCGCGAAGACCCGGTGCGCATCATCCGCGTGCTGCGCTTTGCCGCGAAGATGGGCTACAAGATCGAGAGCAAGACGGAAGCGCCGATCCGCAAGATGAAGGCGCTGCTGGCCAACGTGCCGGCCTCGCGCCTGTTCGACGAGATGATCAAGCTGCTGCAGACGGGCCACTCGCTGGCCAGCCTGGAGGTGCTCAAGAAGTACGGCCTCGACCGCAACACCTTCCCGATCCTGGACGCCCACTTCCTGGGCATCGCGAGCGATCCCAAGCGCGAGGCCTTCGTCAACCGCGCACTGGCCGACACCGACCGCCGCGTCAACGAAGGCAAGCCGGTGGCGCCCAGCTTCCTGATGGCGTGCATCTTCTGGCATGAGGTGGCGCAGCGCTGGCAAGGCCTGCGCGAGCAGGGCGAGGGGCTGATGCCGGCGCTGCAGCAGGCCGTCGACGCCACCTTCGACGCCCGCATCGGCGACATCTCCGGCCGCGGCAAGCTCGCCGCCGACATGCGCGAGATCTGGCTGATGCAGCCGCGCTTCGACAAGCGCACCGGCAGCTCGCCGGCCGCGATGCTGGCGCAGCCGCGCTTCCGAGCCGCGTTCGACTTCATGCGCCTGCGAGCCGACTCCGGCGAGGTGGACGAGTCGCTGGCGCAGTGGTGGGAAGACTATTCGTCGGGCGACGACCACCAGCGCCGCGAGCTCGTCGAGGCCGCGCGCAAGCAGCAGCAGTCCAAGCCGCGCGAGCCCAAGGCCGCGCCGCGCGACCCGCGTCCGCTCAAGCCCGCCGCGGCGGCGCCCGCGCCCGCGTCCGCCGCCGCGCCCGATGCGCCTGACGCGGAGCGCGCGCCCGCGCCCGCGCCGCGCGTGAGCGTGGCCAAGCAGCAGATGCTGCAGCTCGTGGCCGCCGGCCGCGCCGCGCTGGCCGAGGGCGCCCGCGACGCCGAGCGCGCCGCGCTGCGCGCCGTGTTCGCGCATGCCGACCTGCCGCGCGTGGACGCCGGCGCCGCGGCCGACGCACCGGCCCCCACGGCCACGCAGCAGCTCGTCGGCGACGCCGTGGCCCAGCTCGAGCGCGCGCTGGCGGGCGAGGGCGAGGCCGTCGCCGCCGCGCGTTCGCTGCTGGACAAGGTCGAGAAGAAGGCCAGCACCGTGCGGCGTCGCCGTGGCGGCGGCCGCAAGAAGGCCACCGGCCCCGCGTTCCAGGACGACGAGGATGACGACGGCGACGCCGCCGAATGAGCCCGCGCCCGGCGCCACGGCCTTCGTCGGCCTGGGCGCCAACCTCGGCGACGCCCGCGCCACGCTGCGGGAGGCGCTGAGCGCGCTGCAGCCGCTCGCCGAGCCGGGCAGCTTCGCGGCCTCGTCGCTGTGGGGCAGCGCACCGATCGATTCGAGCGGCCCCGACTACGTCAACGCGGTGGCGCGCCTGCGCACGCCGCTCGCGCCGCACGCGCTGCTGGACGCGCTGCAGGCCATCGAGCAGCGCTTCGGCCGCGAGCGTCCGTACCGCAACGCGCCGCGCACGCTGGATCTGGACGTGCTGCTGTACGGCGTGCAGGGCGACGACGGCGGCCTCGTGCTGGCCGACGCGCGCCTGGTGCTGCCGCACCCGCGCGCCGCCCGGCGCGCCTTCGTGCTGGCGCCGCTGGCGCAGCTCTGGCCGCGCGGCGCGATCCCGGGGGCGGGGCGGGTGGACGCGCTGCTGGCGGCGGTCGCACGGGATCCGGCGCAGCGTGTCGAAGTTCTCGCGGGCTGAGGGACCGTCCAGGCCCTGCTGCGGCACGCAGCGGCGAGAATCGGCGCAAACCAGATCGCGTCCGCGGGAGCAATCCATGTCCAAGGTCCTGCGTCCGCTGCTCGCCGCGGTGCTTCTCGCGTCGTGCGCGTCGTCGTCCTTCGCCTCGCGCAGCATCGCGCCGCCCACGCTCGACCGCGAGGCGGTGCAGCGGCACCAGGACGACAGGCACATGGCGATGGTCATGTGGTTCGCGCCGCAGTTCTTCGAGATGAGCGCCGTCGGCAAGGCCGATCCGGTCGCGACCCGGACGATGATGGCCAGGCTCGAGGGCTACGCCATCTTCGGCATCCTCGACGTGAGGCTCGACACGGCGACCGCCACCGTCGTGCCCGACGACCGCGACCGGATGCGCGACTCGGCGCGCCTGAAGTTCGGCGATCACGCGCCGCTGACCCCGGTGCGCGAAGAAGACCAGCCGGACGATGTGCGCACCATGGTGCGCTTCATGAAGCCCGTGATCGGCGGCATGCTCGGCCAGGTCGGCGACGCGATGGAGTTCGTCGTGTTCAAGGACGCCGACGAGCACGGCAAGTCGCAGATGAACGTGCACGCGCACACCCGGGCGGCGCTGGACTTCGACAACGACAGCTTCACCTGGAACCTGCCGTCGGTCAGCCTGCTGCCGGCGCGCGTCGACCCGTCCACCGGCGACACGTTCCCGGGCGACTTCGACTACAGCCCGTTCACGGGCCACAAGCTCGAGCCCCGCAAGTGACGGCCCGGCGCGCCCGCCTGCGCGGCGGGGCGCCGGCCGGCAGACAGCGCCATGGGCGCGCGGCCTCAGGCAATCGCCTCTGGCGGCCCCGGCCGCGCAGGATGCCGCGCCCCCCGGGTTTTCAGTGCGCCGCCGGCGCGCGGATGTGTCAGAAATGTGACGGCGTCCTCGTACAATGCGCCGCACCGACGATTCGACCCTGCCGGCGTCCGCACGCCACCGGCTGCACGTGCCAGGCAGCGGGTCGACTTCTCTCCCAGATATTCCCGAAGGCGGGCCCACCCGGGCTCCGTCACGCACCCAAGAGGATTCAGACCATGTGGTTCAGCAAGCTGCTGCCGCGCGAAGGCAACTTTTTCGAGCTGTTCGACCAGCATGCGGCGCACACGACCGAGGGCGCGCGCGCCTTCATGTCGATGATCCAGAACTACAACGACGTGGCGCTGCGCGAGAAGTACGCGTCGGAGGTCGACGTGGCCGAGCGCGCCGCCGACAAGGTGACGGCCGAGGTGCACCGCCTGCTGCACCGCACCTTCATCACGCCGATCGACGGCGAGCAGATCCGCAGCCTGATCAACTCGATGGACGACATCGCCGACCTGCTGCAGGACACCAGCGAGGTGCTGTCGCTGTACAACGTCACGCGCGTCAGCGAGGACGTGCTGCGCCTGTGCGAGATCTCGGTGCGCTGCTGCGACCGCGTCCAGCACGTCGTCAGCCTGCTGGCCCGCCTGCGCGAGGCCGAGGTCGCCGAGGCCGCGCTCAAGACCTGCGTCGAGATCGGCCACCTCGAGTCCGACGCCGACCGCGTGATGCGCGCCGCGATGTCGCGCCTGTTCCGCGACGAGATCGACACCCGCGAGCTGATCAAGCTCAAGGCGATCTACGAGCACCTGGAGACGATCTCCGACCGCTGCGAGGACGTCTCCAACATCGTCGAAGGCATCATCCTCGAGAACTCCTGATGCACTCGCTCCAGATCGGCTTCGGCCTGGTCGCCATGCTCGTGGTGCTGGCGGTCCTGTTCGACTTCATGAACGGCTTCCACGACGCGGCGAACTCCATCGCCACCGTCGTGTCCACCGGCGTGCTCAAGCCGCAGACCGCGGTGCTGTTCGCGGCCTTCTTCAACATCATCGCGATCTGGATCTTCCACCTGAAGGTCGCGGCGACCGTGGGCAAGGGCATCGTCGATCCGTCCTTCGTCGACCACCACATCATCTTCGGTGCGCTGGTGGGGGCGATCGCGTGGAACGTGTTCACCTGGTGGTACGGCATCCCGTCCAGCAGCTCGCATGCGCTGATCGGCGGCATCGTCGGCGCGGTGATCGGCCGCGGCGGCGCGTCGCACCTGATGCTCTCGGGCATCTGGCCGACGCTGACCTTCATCGTCGTCTCGCCGCTGCTGGGCTTCGTGCTCGGCGCGACCACGCTGATCGTGGTGGCCTGGATCTGCCGACGACAGCCGCCGCTGCGCATCGACGGCTGGTTCCGCCGGCTGCAGCTGGTCTCGGCCGGGCTGTATTCGCTGGGCCACGGTGGCAACGACGCGCAGAAGACGATCGGCATCATCTGGCTGCTGCTGGTGGCCACGAACTACGCGCCGGCCGGTGCCTCGATGCCTCCAGGCTGGGTGATCTGGGCCTGCTACGTGGCCATCGGCCTGGGCACGATGTTCGGCGGCTGGCGCATCGTCAAGACCATGGGCCAGCGCATCACCAAGCTCAAGCCCGTGGGCGGCTTCTGCGCCGAGTTCGGCGGCGCGCTGACCTTGTTCCTGGCCTCGACGCTGGGCGTGCCGGTGTCGACCACTCACACGATCACGGGCGCCATCGTCGGCGTCGGCAGCGTGCGCGGCGCCTCCGCGGTGCGTTGGGGCGTGGCCGGCAACATCGTCTGGGCCTGGATCTTCACGATCCCGGCGGCCGCGATCGTGGCCGGCCTCTTCTCGGCGCTGAGCGGCTACCTGTTCTGAGCCGGCTCCGCGCGCGGGCGCGCGTCACGCGCACGCCGGCGCGGCCGCGCGCGGCGTCGCGCGCGAGCGCATCGCACAGGCGGCCACCGCCACGGCGGCCAGGGGCAGGGCGGTCGCCACCCAGGTGACGGCCGCCAGGCCCGGGCCGTGCGCGATCACCACGCCACCCACCCAGGCACCCAGTGCGTTGCCCAGGTTGAAGGCCGCGATGTTGAAGCTCGAGGCCAGCGTGGCGCCGGCGCCCTCGGCCTTGGACAGCACCCACATCTGCAGCGGCGCCACCGTGGCGAACGCCGAGACGCCCAGCAGGCCGACGAACACGACGGCCAGCGCCGGCTGGTGCAGCGCGAACCCGAACGTACCCAGCACGAGCGCCAGCGCCACCAGCGAGCCCAGCACGGTCGCCTCCAGGCGGCGGTCGGCGAGCTTGCCGCCCAGCAGGTTGCCCACCACGAGGCCGCCGCCGAACACCAGCAGCGCCGGCGGCACCGCGCCCGCGGACAGGCCCGTGATGCGCGTCAGCAGCGGCGCGATGTAGGTGAACACGGCGAACACGCCGCCGTAGCCCAGCACGGTGGTGAGCAGGCCCAGCAGCACGCTGCGGCGGCCCATCGCGGCGACGTCGGCGCGCCAGTCCATCTTCTCGGGCGCCGCGGCGTCGCGCGGCACGAGCGCCTGGATCGTGGCGAGCGCGACGAGGCCCACCGCGGCCACGGCCCAGAACGTGGCGCGCCAGCCGAAGGCCTGGCCCAGCCACGTGCCCAGCGGCACGCCCAGCACGTTGGCCACGGTCAGGCCGGTGAACATGATGGCGATCGCCGACGCCTTCTTGTCGGCGGCCACCAGGCCGGTGGCGACCACGGCGCCCACGCCGAAGAAGCTGCCGTGCGCGAACGCGGTCAGCACGCGCGCGGCCATCAGCAGGCCGTAGCTCGGCGCGACGGCACAGGCCGCGTTGCCCAGCGTGAAGATGGCCATCAGCGCCAGCAGGACCGTCTTGCGCGGCCAGTGGCGGGTCAGGACGGTGAGCACCGGCGCACCGACGACCACGCCCAGCGCGTAGCCGGAGATCAGCAGTCCGGCGGCCTGCAGCGTGACGCCCAGGTCGGCGCCGACGTCCAGCAGCAGTCCCATGATGACGAATTCGGTGACCCCGATGCCGAAGGCGCCGGCGGTCAGGGCGTAGAGAGCCAAGGGCATGCGAGCCTCCGTGATGACGATGCCTCGCATGGTGGCGGCGATGTCCGCTTGCGACTAGACTGCCCACAAGAAGAACATCTGTGAATTGAAGTCACATGAGCCGACCCGAGGTCAATCGCTTCGCCGAAATGGAGGTGTTCGTCCGCGCCGTCGAGCTGGGCGGTTTCTCCGCCGCGGCGCGCGCGCTGGGCATGACGCCGTCGGCGGTCAGCAAGCTGGTGGGGCGGCTCGAGGCCCGGCTGGGCGTGCGCCTGCTCAACCGCTCGACGCGCAAGCTGCAGCTCACCGCGGAAGGCAGCGCGTTTCACGACCGCAGCGTGCGGCTGCTGGCCGACCTGGCCGAGGCCGAGCGCGGCACCGCCGCCAACGACACGCCGCGCGGCCGCCTGAGCGTCAACGCCAATGTGCCGTTCGGCCAAGCCGCGCTGCTGCCGCTGGTGCCGGCCTTCCTCGAGCGCTACCCGCAGATCGCGCTGGACATCGTGCTCACCGACGAGGTGATCGACCTGATCGAGCACCGCACCGACGTCGCCGTGCGCGCGGGCCCGCTCAAGAGCTCCACCCTGGTCGCGCGCAAGCTGGGCGCGACCCGCAAGGCCATCGTCGCGTCGCCGGACTACCTGGCCAAGCGGGGCGTGCCGCTCACGCCGGCCGATCTCGCGCAGCACAACTGCCTGGGCTTCAACCGCACCCGCACGCTCAACGGCTGGCCGCTGCTGGACGGCGGCCGGCTGATGACCTTTCCCGCCGTGGGCAACACCCAGGTGAGCGACGGGGCGTCGCTGCAGCGGCTGGCCGTGGCCGGCGTCGGGCTGGCCCGCCTGGCGGTGTTCCATGCCCGGGACGACATCGCCGCCGGCCGGCTGGTGCCCGTGCTGGAGGACTGCAATCCCGGCGATCTCGAGGAGATCCATGCCGTCTTCCTGGGCCATGGCGGCTGGCTGCCGGCCCGCGTGCGCGCCTTCCTCGACTTCCTTGTCGAGCACGTCCGCCTCTGACTGAAAATCGACATGGTAGCGATACCACGAACAAGGGATGTTTAATAACGCAATTTGAATTAATGTGCGTCCGCCGGGCACTCCGGTATCCGACATTCCGACATGGAGACTCCGATGACGCACGTTCACGCATCCGCCCGGCGCCTGCGCCGCACGCTGGCCCCAATGACGCTGGCCCTGCTGGCTGCCTGCGGCGGGGGCGGGGACGCCAACGACCCGACCGCCTCGCCCGCGTCCGCCGATGCCTCCGCGCCGCAGCGGATGACCATCCAGGCCGCCACGCCCGCCGCGTTCCGCCACCCGGGCATCTTCCTGACGCAGTCGCGGCTGGACGCATTCAAGGCGGCGACGAACGCCACCAACTCGAGCGTCATCAAGATCGGCTACCAGGCCGTGCTGGACGACTCGCGCAGCGAGTACACGTACGCGCACCAGGCGCTGTCCAACGTGCAGGTGGTGGGCAGCGCGATCGGCCCGCAGGAGGCGCGCTACAAGAACGACGCGCAGGCCGCGTACCTGAACGCGCTGCGCTGGGTCAAGACGGGCGACACGCGCCATCGCGACAAGGCCATCGCCATCCTCAACGACTGGGCGCGCACGTTCCGCAGCTACGCGGTGGCGTCGGGCACGAACTCGGCGCAGGTGTGGCTGGAGGCGGCGTGGATGCTGCCGGTGTGGGTCAGCGCGGCCGAGATCATCCGCCACTACAACAACGGCGAGGCGGGCTGGTCGCAGGGCGACATCGCGACCTTCAACACCTTTGTCGACCGCCAGTACGCGCAGGCCGAGCAGGCCAAGAGCCGCGTCAACAACTGGGCTGTCTCGGCCGGGCTGGCGATGATGGCGGCGGGCGCCTACCAGGACAACTCGGCGCGCTACTCCGCGGGCCTGCAGCGCATCATGGAGATGATCCCGCTGTCGGTGTTCTCCAGCGGCGAGGTCAACGAGCTCAAGGATCGCGACTGCACGCACCCGCAGTACAACCTCGAGGGGCTGTCCCAGGCCGCCGAGATCGAGGTGATCCAGACCGGCGACACGTCGGTGTGGATGTGGAAGGGCTCCGGCGAGACCACGCCGCGCCTCGCCAAGGGCCTGGAGTACATGGCCAAGTCGCTGGCCAGCGGCAGCGGCGTGCGCAACTGCAAGGGCCAGCACCTGGAGGCCGGCTACATGGACATCGCCGTCAACGGCTACATGAACCGCGGCGTCGCGATCCCGAACTTCCAGGCCCTGGCCAAGGCCCGCCGCCCCGACGCCGGCTCGATGCAGTTCCTCGGCTTCACGACCGCCACGCACGGGCGCGACGACTACTGAGCATCCGATCGGGCCACCCCCGATCGGTGTCAGGTCTTGCCTTTTGCGGTGTCAGGTCTTGCCTTTTGCCCGTGGCGACGCAAAAGGCAAGACCTGACACCGCAAAAGGCAAGACCTGACACCGCAAGGAATGAGAAACGCCCTCGCCGCCGGAGCGGGAGGGCGTTCTCGCCGGAGGCGAGGATCAGGCGCGGCGCGAGGTCTTCTTGGCGACCGGGGCGACCTGGTCGAGGACGGTGGCCAGCGAGTTGTGGGCGGCGTCGACGCCGGCCTTCAGGCCCTTGGCGACCGGCGCGAAGGCGTCGGCTTGCGGCAGCTTGGCGGTGGCGGCGTCCACGGTGGCGTGGAACTGCGAGACGCCCAGCTCGGCGGAGGCGCGCAGCTGTTCGCCGGCCAGCACCAGGCCTTGTTGCGCGTTGGCCTTGATGACGTCGATGGCGGCCTCCGGATCCTTCACGCCGGTGAACGACTTCAGCGCGGCTTCGGTGGCGGCGCGGGTCTCTTCGAAGTGCTTCTTGCCCAGGTCAGCCCAGGCTTGGGCCTGTTCGATGACGGGACGCAGATTCGCCTGGATCGCTTCGGGAGCGAACTTCTCGGCGCCGGGGAAGGACGGGAACGCGAAAGCGGTGGTCATGGTGGATCTCCGTTGGGTTTGATGTTGCAGTGCAGCAATTGTATTGCAAGCATGCTGCGGTGCAACATAAAACTTAGGGGAGACGCTCCAGAAGGGCCGCCGCCGCGCGTCAGTCGCGCACCGCCAGGGTGTAGCCGGTGGCGGACTTGGCCATGTCGTAGACGCCGAAGTCGCAGCTGAAGACGGTCCAGGCGGCCGTCGGGTCGCTGGCGTCGGTGCTGGACGTCCAGTAGTACTGGAACGCGATGAACTGGTCGAACACCGCGGCCGACGGCGCGATGCCGGGCTTGGCGCTGCTCCAGGCGGTGTCGAAGAAGTCGGCCTGGTTGTTCAGCGCGCGATCGGCGAGGCTGGCCATCTCCTTGCGATTGGGCATGCGCCAGGCACCGGCGGTCGAGCCGTCCGACAGGCCGCACTGCCCCGACGCGAGATTGCGCACCGCGGCCACGGCGCTGTTCCAGTCGCCGCTCAGGCAGTTGGCGCGCTGGAGCCAGACCAGGCCGGTGAGGGTGTCGGTGAGGGTGCCGTCGCCGTTGTCGCGCAGGCGGGGGAAGGGCAGCCCGACGCCCGCGCGCAGGCTGCCGTCGTCGCCCGCGGCGTAGGGCACGTACATGCCCGTGGTCTGCAGGCGCACCGCGCCGCCCTGGCCGTCGCCCTTGACGGCCCACACGCCGAGCGCCGCGGTCTTGGCATTGGCGATGCCGTCGTTGATGTAGCGGCCGTCGCCCAGGCGGATGGCCCAGGCGGCTGGCGAGCCGGCCTGGCCGCCGTAGTAGCTCGTGGACGTCCAGTACGCCGAGTTCGCGACGTTGGCCAAGGGGGCGCCGGCGCCGATGGCGGGGGCGCTCGCCGACTCGTCGACGACGCTCTCGAGCTCCCACTGGTTGGGCAGGCGCCACTGGCCGGCGACCGAGCCGTCCGACAGCCCGCAGGCGCCGGCGGCCAGGTGATTGGCAGCGGCCAGCGCGCCGGCCCAGGCCGCCGTGCCCAGGCAGCCGGCGTCGCGCAGCCAGGTCAGGCCGGTAAGGCTGTCGGTCACGGTGCCGTCGTGGTGGTCCACCCAGCGCGTCGCGGGCCACGCGACGCCGGTGTGCAACGCCGCGTCGTCGCCGGGCGCGTAGCTGGTCGACTGGCCGCTGGCGGCCAGGCGCACCAGCGGCGCGCTGCCGTCGTAGGCGATGAAGTCGCCGTCGGCGACGGCGCCGTTGGCCAGCGAGTCGAAGTCCAGCACCGTCTCGATGAACGCCGAGCCGCCGCCGGGGTTCGAGAACTGGCCGGTGTAGTCCGAGCGCGAGACGGTCAGGCCGCTGGCGACGTGCCAGTCGACGCCTTGCCATTCGTAGCCGGTGGCGTCGACGTCCGTGCTGCCGCCGATCGCCGGCGCGAACGAGTAGCCGGCCTTGTGCGCGAAGAACTGGTAGTTGATCGTGCAGTTGCACCAGATGCCCAGGCCCGCGAAGCTGTAGTGGCCGGCGGCGTCGGTCGTGGTGGTGGCGAAGGTCGAATTGGTGTTGGTGTTGAACGCGACGACGGTCACGCCGGGCAGCGGCGCGCCCTGGAACGTGATCGTGCCGGCGAAGGTGTTGGTGGGCGGCGCGCCGCCGTTCGTGTTGCCGCCGCTCGCGCCGCCGCTGCGCCCGTCGCTGTTGCCGCCGCCACTGCCGCCGCCGCACGCCCCGAGCAAGGCGAGGGCTGCCAGGGCGAGGGCCGTGGAGCCGCGGCGGACGGCGGCGATCGAATGCGGGGCGACGGGAGCGGACATCGAGCAGGCAGGATTTTCAGCGGCTGATGACCGTTCTACGGCCGCTGGACGCGCGTTCGGCAGGCCATGCTGCGGCCGCGACGTGAACAATGTCGCGCCGTCGCGCCCGATCAGCGCATCGCCCGCACCAGGTCGAGCAGCCGCTGCGGCTGTTCGACCTGCGGCATGTGCCCGCACTGCGCGAGCAGCTCGAAGCGCGCGTCGGGGAAGGACGCGGCCACGGCGCGGCCGTAGGCGGGCGTGACGACGCGGTCGCTCTCGCCCCAGACCACGAGCACCGGCACGCGCACGTCGGCCAGGCGGGCGCGCAGGGCCGGGTCGCCCATGTCGCGGGCGCGTCCGTAGACCGCCAGCGTGCGCATGTTGGCGGCCATGCCGGCCTTCTGTGCGTCGCTCAGCGCGTCCGGATCGATGCCGAAGCGCGCGGGGTCGTGGTAGCTCAGCGCCGACAACTGCGGCGGCGTCAGCCCGAAGACGTCGGCGCAGGGCTGGCCTTCGACCACGATGCCGGCGCCGTTGACCAGCACGAGCCCGCGCAGGCGCGGCCCCGCGCGCAGCGCGAGCGCGTTGGCGATCCAGCCGCCGATCGAGAAGCCGACCACGAGCACGTCGGTCAGGTCCAGGCGCTCCAGCAGGGCGGCGTACGCGTCGGCCAGCTGCTCGATGCTCGCGAAGGCTGCGGGCCGCGGCGTGCCGGCGAAGCCGGGGTGGATGGGCGCGACGACGCGGGCGTCGGCTGCCATCGCCTCCACGAAGCGCGCCACGGTCAGCGGCCCGCCGCCGCCGTGCAGGACGAGCATGGGGCGGCCCTGGCCGATGTCGTCGACGTGGAGGGCGAGGTCGCCGAAGCTGTGTTGATGGGTCATCATCGCAAAATCCTTATATAAAGATACTGATATAAGGATCATGATACGATGCCCGCCAAGACTCCGCAAGCGACCGCGCCATGCCCAACGACCTCCTGCCGCTCGGACTCGCCATCAAGCGCGTCCAGGATCGCCACCACCGCGCGCTGGATGCCGCGCTGGTCGAGATCGGCACCACGCTGTCGCAGTGGCATGCGCTGCGCGCGATCCAGATGCATCCCGACTCCTCGTCGCACAAGCTCGCGGGCCTGACCTTCCAGACCGACCAGTCCTTCGGCGCGCTGGCCAACCGCATGGTCGACCGCGGCCTGATCCGGCGCGTGGCGGGCGAGGGGCGGGCGATCCTGCATCACCTCACGCCCGCCGGCGAGCAGATGCTGGCCGCGGGCCACGAGGCCGCCGCGCGCGTGCTGGCGGCCTCGTTCGCGCCGCTGGCCAAGGCGGAGCGCCAGCAGTTGCAGGCGCTGCTGGCCAAGCTGCTGGCCGACTGACGCGGCGCCGGCCCGCGCGCTCAGCCTTTCGGCGTGAACGCCACGCAGTGCCCGTGGGGGTTGATCGGGCCCTCGACCAGCCGGCAGGTGGCGGCATCGCGCGGCCCGGCCGGCGCGATGTAGTGCATGCAGTCGTCGCAGTCCTTGCCCGGCACGTCGCCCTTGTCGACGTATTTGACGGCGTCCTTGGCGAGCTTGGCCTGGGCGATCGCCGGCGTGGCGGTCAACCAGACGACGGTCGCGCCCAGGCCGAGGGCGGCGGTGCGCCGCAGCGCGTGGCGGCGCGTGAGGCCGGTCGGTCGTTCATCCATGGCTCGCTCCTTCGCGACGTGCGGCCTCGTGGCCTTGCATGTCAGATCGGGCGAGCCGCGCGGATATTCCCGTCAGCGCAGGTAGAACAGGCGTTCGACGGTGAACGCGATCGTGCCCATCAGCACGCCGCCACCGATCATCAGCGCCACGACCACGCCCAGCACCGGGCCGTAGGCGGTGCGCACGATGCCGGGGGGTGGCGTGTCCTCGTCCTGCTCGCGCGTGGCCTGCAGCACGGGCCGGGACGGATCGCCCGCGTACAGCCGCGCCCACTTGGCGTCGGTGGTCAGGCCGATGACGATGGCGCACAGCATCGCCACGGAGATCGTGAGTCCCAGCCACGGGATCAGCGCCCAGGACAGGCGATCGTCGACGCCCAGGTTGCGCATGCGGATCACGCCCGCCAGGCCGACCAGCGTGGGGATCGGGTACAGCCAGCCCCAGGCGTTGCGCCAGCCGCGCAGGTAGAAGTGGTGCAGGCCCAGGCTGCCGCCGACGATGGCGATCCAGGTGGCCGCCGTCTTCGAGCGGACGTCGGCGGGGTCGCGCAGCGGCGGGGTGTCGAACGTCGGCGAGGACGCGCTCACCGCGCGGCCTCGCGTTCGATCGGCGCGGCGTCGGCGCCGGTGCCCAGGCGGCGCTGCATCATCACGACGTCCAGCCAGCGCTCGAACTTCCAGCCGGCCGCCTCGAACACGCCGCTGGGCGCGAAGCCGCAGGCGCGGTGCACGGCGATCGAGCCGTGGTTGTCGGCATCGCCGATCACGGCCAGCATCTGGCGGATGCCCAGGCGCTCGCAGCGCGCGATGAGCTCGGCCAGCAGCAGCCGGCCCACGCCCTGGCCGCGCGCGGCCGGGTCCAGGTAGATCGAGTCCTCGACGCAGAAGCGGTACGCGCGGCGGGGGCGGAACTGGTTGGCGTAGGCGTAGCCCAGCACCGTGCCGCCGCGTTCGGCCACCAGCCAGGGCAGGCCCTGGGCGAGGATCGCGTCGCGGCGCCGGCCCATCTCGGCGTCGTCAGGCTCGTCCAGCTCGAAGGTGCCGGTGCCGTTGCGCACGGCTTCGCGGTAGATCGCGGCGCAGGCGGCGACGTCGGCGCCGATGCTGTCGCGCAGGAGCAGGGTGGGCGGGTTGTCAATGTCCATGGCGATCAGTTTATAATGTTCGGTTTTCGGCGTTGGCTGGTGCCTTGCCGGGAGCTTGCGGACTGATCCTCCGTTGGGGCTGGCGCCCCGGCTCCGTTTCCCGCCCCGGCGGGGAAGCTCGGCACCGGCGTATCTAACGGCGTCGGGAACATGGCGCCGAAACCAGCCCAGGCTGGCGGAGGCAAGCTCGTTTGGCCTGCCCTTGCGTGTCTCCCTGGCGCGGCAAAACACACCAAACATCACAGGAATTCATCATGGTCGTCATTCGACTTGCCCGCGGCGGTGCCAAGAAGCGCCCGTTCTACAACATCGTCGTCGCCGACTCGCGCGAGCGCCGCGACGGTCGCTACCTCGAGCGCGTGGGCTTCTACAACCCGATGGCCTCGGGCCAGGAAGAGCCGCTGCGCGTCGTGTTCGACCGCGTCACGTATTGGAAGAGCGTTGGCGCCCAGGTCTCGCCGACCGTCGCCCGCCTGCTCGACCAGGCCGCCAAGAAGGCCGTCGGCACCCCGGCTCCCGCCGCTGCCTGATGCAGGCTCTCTTGCCGTGCGCGGCTGACCGCGTCGTTTCGCGATGACCGATTCCGCGCCGCAAGAAGACCTCGCCTGGCCCGAAGATGCGATCGAAGTCGGTCGCATCCTCGGCGCCTGGGGCATCAAGGGCGGCATCAAGGTGCTGCCCTTCGCCGCCGACCCCCAGGCCCTGTTCTCGTCCAAGCGCTGGTTCCTGAAGCCGGCCGAGAGTGCGAAGCCGCCCGCCGCGGCCGCCGCCCCGGCCAATGCGCTCAAACCTCCCACCGCCAAGACCGCTGCCCAGAAGGCCGCGCTCGCCGCGCCGCTGCCGTTCGCATTGACCGTCAAGGGCGTGCGCGACCAGGGCGACGCGATCGTCTGCACCGCGCCCGAGATCCCCGACCGCGACGCGGCCGAGGCCATGAAGGGCGTGCGCATCTTCGTCTCGCGTTCGAGCTTTCCCAAGACCGACGACGGCGAGTTCTACTGGGTCGACCTGATCGGCCTGGCCGTGGTCAACCGCGAGCAGGCCGCGCTCGGCGACGTCGTCGGCCTGATCGACACCGGCCCGCACTGCGTGCTGCGCGTGCAGCCCGCCGATCCGGCTGCCGACGAGCGCCTGATCCCCTTCGTCCAAGCCTACGTCGATTCCGTCGACATGCCCGGCCGCCGCATCGTGGTGGACTGGGGCCTCGATTTCTAGCCGCGACGCCGGAGCTGCCATGCGCTTCGACGTCGTCACGCTGTTCCCCGACCTGTTCGCGCCCTTCCTGGCGCAGGGCATCACGCGCCGCGCCTACGAATCGGGCCAGGTCGACGTGAAGCTGTGGAACCTGCGCGACCACGCCGAGGGCACCTACCGCCGCGTCGACGACCGCCCGTTCGGCGGCGGCCCTGGCATGGTGATGCTGGCCGAGCCGCTCGAGCGCGCCCTGGCCGCCGTCGCGGGCGCGCGCGCGGACGCGGGCGCCCCCGCGGGGCCGGTCGTGCTGTTCACGCCCACCGGCCGCCGCATCGACCAGGCGCTGGTGCGCGAGTGGGCCGCCGGCCCCGGCGCCACGCTGATCTGCGGCCGCTACGAAGGCATCGACCAGCGCGTGGTCGACCGCCACGTCGACATCGAACTGAGCCTGGGCGACTTCGTGCTGTCCGGCGGCGAGATCCCCGCGCTGACCCTGCTGGACGCCGTCGCGCGCCTGATGCCGGGCGTGCTGGGCGACGAGCAGTCGCACCTGCAGGACAGCTTCGAGCAGGGCCTGCTCGACTGCCCGCACTACAGCCGCCCCGAGATCCTGGCCACGCCCGAGGGCGAACTGCCGGTGCCGCCGGTGCTGCTGTCGGGCCATCACAAGGACATCGCGCGCTGGCGCCGCGAGCAGTCGCTCACCTTGACGGCCCGTCGCCGCCCCGACCTGATCATCGCCGCCCGGGCCGCCGGGCAGCTGAGCAAGGCGGACGAGAAGTTCCTGGCCAACCTGGCTCCGGACACGCTATAATCTCGGGCTCTGTTCCTCTGCCGGGCAGAAGCAGCTGATGGAAGGCCGCAAGCCGCCATCGCCTGGAAGGACTCCAGTGCTGCACTCCAAGCAATCGTGCGCCGGCAAGAACGGATGATTCGAAGGTTCCACATGGATCTGATCGCTACCCTCGAGCAGGAAGAGATTGCCCGCCTCGGCAAGAACATTCCCGCTTTCGCTCCCGGTGACACGGTCATCGTCAACGTCAACGTCGTCGAAGGCACGCGCAAGCGCGTCCAGGCGTACGAAGGCGTCGTGATCGCCCGTCGCAACCGCGGCCTGAACTCCAACTTCATCGTTCGCAAGATCTCCAGCGGCGAAGGCGTGGAACGCACGTTCCAGCTGTACAGCCCGCTGATCGCGTCGATCGAAGTCAAGCGCCGCGGCGACGTCCGCCGCGCCAAGCTGTACTACCTGCGCGATCGCTCGGGCAAGTCGGCGCGCATCAAGGAAAAGCTGGCTTGAGCGTCGGTGCTCTTCGGAGCGCCTGCACAGTCAGACCAAGCCCGGCCCTGCCGGGCTTTTTCATTGGGCCCGGCGCAGCCGGGCCGTTTCGTCTCCGGGCCAAGACCTGACCCCGTGCAGGGCGCGCGCCCAGGCAGGACAATCGTCATGACCCTCCAGAACAATGAACGCATGTCCACGCCCGAGTCGCCGAAGTCCCCGCCGTCGCGTCCGCTGATCCGCGAGCCGCGGCTCGCGCCCGTCATCGGCAGCGACACGCACCTGCCCGCGGTCGCGCCCGAGCGCCTGCTGCCGGAGGCCGTGCGCGCGCGCTTCGCGCCCACGTTGCACGCGCTCGCGCGCACGCCGGCCGACGGTGCGGCCGACGACGCGCCCTGGACCCCCGAGTTCACCGGCGACGGCCAGCGCCTGGCCGGCCGCACGCTGCGGCCCGCGGCCGTGCTGGTGCCGCTGGTGCGGCGTTCCGCGGGGCTGACCGTGCTGCTCACGCGCCGCACCGACCACCTCAACGACCACGCCGGCCAGGTGAGCTTTCCCGGCGGCCGCACGGACCCGGAGGACGCCGATGCCGTCGCCACCGCGTTGCGCGAGGCGCACGAGGAGGTGGGCATCGCGGCCGACGAGGTCGAGGTGATCGGCCGGCTGCCGACCTACACGACCGTCACGGCCTACGAGGTCACGCCGGTCGTGGGCCTGCTCGACCCGCCGCGCGCGCTCAGGATCGACCCGTTCGAGGTGGCCGAGGTGTTCGAGGTGCCGCTCGCGTTCCTGATGGATCCGGCGCACCACCGCCGCCACGCGGTCGAGGTGGACGGCCTCGCGCGCCAGTTCATCTCGATGCCCTGGGGCCAGGACCTGCGCGGCGAGCCGTATTTCGTGTGGGGCGCCACGGCCGCGATGCTGCGCAACCTGTACGGCTTCCTCGCGCGCTGAGCCGCGCGGTACGGGCCGCCGCGCAACTCGGCCGTGGCCATGCTGCGGCTATGATCCGAGGCAATGAGTTTCATCGCCGTCCTCTTCGCCTTGCTGCTCGAGCAGATCAAGCCGCTGCCGCGCAACAACGTCGTGCACTACTCGCTCGCCTCGTGGGTCGGCTGGACGGGTCGCAACTTCGACGCCGGCAAGCCTCAGCACGCGAAGATCGTCTGGGTCGTCACCGTCATCGCGCCCGCCGTGGCGGCCGCGCTCGTCTACGTCGGCATCGCGCACTACAACACGATCGCGGCGCTCGCCTTCGACATCGCGATCCTGTACCTCACGCTCGGCTTTCGCCAGTTCAGCCACTACTTCACCGACATCCGCACCGCGCTCGAGAGCGGCGACGAGCCCGAGGCGCGCCGGCTGCTGGCCGAGTGGCGCCACCTCGATGCCTCCGAGCTGCCGCGCACCGAGCTGCTGCGCCACATGATCGAGCACTCGCTGCTGGCCGCGCACCGGCACGTGTTCGGCGTGTTCTTCTGCTTCATCGTGTTCTCGGCGCTGGGCCTGGGCCCGGCCGGCGCGGTGCTGTACCGCATGGCGGAGTTCGCATCGCGCTACTGGGCGTTCCGCAGCAAGTCGCTGGACACGCCGATCAACGAGAACCTGATGGCGCTGTCGCAGCGGCTGTTCAGCCTCATCGACCACATCCCCGCGCGCCTGACCGCGTTCGGCTTTGCCGTGGTCGGCAACTTCCAGGACGCGATCGACGGCTGGAAGCGCGACGCGGGCCTGTGGAAGCACGCCAACGAAGGCATCATCCTGGCCGCCGCGGCCGGCGCCGTGGGCGTGCAGCTGGGGGGCGCGACGCCGCCGGGCGTGACGCCGGACCGCTCCAAGACCTTCACGAGCGGCGAGGGCGCGCTGGCGTCGGAATCGGCCGGCAGCACCACGCAGGGCATGCCGCCGCAGCTGGGTCACCTGGGCATCGTCGTGGGCCTGGTGTGGCGCTCGGTGGTGCTGTGGATGCTGCTGGTCGCGCTGCTCAAGCTCGCGAACCTGCTGTCCTGAGCCACCCCGCCCCTGACGCCGTGCACCTCCCGCATCCGACCTTTGCGTCCACGCTGTTCCTGATCTTCACGGCCGCCTTCCTGGCCATCCGCGGCGTGTTCGCGCGGCGCATGCGCCATGCCAAGGCGGTGGACAAGTCCAGCCTCGGCGATCGCCTGCTGATCCTGCTGGTGGGCCTGGGCCAGGTGGTGCTGCCCTGCATCGTCGTGACGCAGCCGCTGCTGGCCTTCGCGGCCCGGCCGCAACCGGACGCCTGCACCATGGCCGGCACGGTCGTCATGCTCGCCGGGTTGCGGCTGTTCTGGCGCTCGCACGCCGACCTGGGCCAGAACTGGTCGGTGACGCTGGAGCTCAACGCCGACCATCGCCTGGTCACCGAGGGGCTGTATCGCGAAGTGCGCCATCCGATGTACGCGTCGTTCCTGGTGCTGGGCGCGGGCCAGGCACTGCTGGTGGCCAACTGGATCGCGGGGCTGTCCGGCCTGGCGGCCGTGGCGCTGCTGATGGCGGTGCGGCTGCCGCGCGAGGAGGCGATGATGATCGAGCAGTTCGGCGACGAGTACCGCGACTACCGCCGGCGCGTGGGTGCCGTGCTGCCGCGCTGGCGCCGGGTCGGCAGCGCGTGAACGTGTCCCGCGTGCGTGCGTTGGCGGCCGCCGTCCTGGCCGTCCTGGCCGTCGCCTGCGGCCCCGCACAGGCCCAGGTCGACAAGCCCTCGGCCTACACCGCCGCTCGCCGCGGCATGCCCATGCGCGCGGCCTCGGGCGTGGCCGGCCATCGCAACCCGGCGCCGTTCCTCGCGCGTGTGCCCGATCGCGACGCCTTCGCCTCGCTGGCGCGCGTGTACGAGCCCGGCACGCCGTACGCGATCGAGCACGTGCTGTTCGTCGTCGAGCCCGGGCGCAGCGGCAAGGCCGACCGCGTGTACTTCGTCAACACGCAGCGCTACGCGCTGCACGAGGACTTCCTGCGCGGCCAGTACCTGATGGCCAACCTCGACCGCGCGGCGCTGCGCAAGCTCTACGCCGCACCTGACCGCCGCTTCGTGCTGGGAACGCTCGGCTGGCATGCGGAATCGGCGCAGTGGCTGTACGAATTCTGGGAGGGCGACGCGATCGGGCCCGAACTGCTGGCCACGGTGCAGGCCGACCTCGACGCCGCGTTCTTCACGCCCGTCACGTTCAAGGCGAACTCCTCGGCGCAGGAGCAGGCGGCGCACGCGGCCAGGCTCGCCGTCGTGACCGAGGCGGGCATCCTCGGCGCGCGCGACTTCCTGCCGCTGAACACCGGCGTGGCGCAGGGCCGCCTGCGCATCGTCGAGGACATCGAGTCCGACCGCCTCGAGGACATCCTGCCCACCGACATCGTCGTGCTGCACGAGGTGCCGCTCGCGCTGCCGCCGGTGGCCGGCGTCGTCACCGACCGGCCGTCGACGGTGCTATCGCACGTGAACCTGCTGGCCAAGGGCTGGGGCGTGCCCAACGCCTACCTCAAGGATGCCAGCGGGCGCCTGCGCGCCCTGGACGGCCAGTGGGTGCGACTGGCCGTGACGCCCACCGGCTGGACGGCCGAGGCGCGACCGGCGCCCGCGACGCTGCCCGTGCGTCCGGCGGCGGCGCGCATCAAGCCGCCCAACCTGTCGATCGACCGGCTGCTGCCCCTGGCCGGCCTGGGCAACGCGCGCATCGACG
>Ga0207427_100371_pt1 | contig 27335 bp, 26 predicted proteins | sample AraplaCL_Cvi_mMS_FD_184268 | JGI IMG/M metagenome (GOLD analysis project Ga0207427, IMG submission 184268) | Arabidopsis root microbial communities from the University of North Carolina, USA - plate scrape CL_Cvi_mMS (SPAdes) (version 2) | ecosystem: Host-associated > Plants > Roots > Endosphere ... | reverse complement strand
TCCCGCCGCCGCCGCCAGAACCGCCGCCTCCGCCGCCGCCGACCACGACGATCATCGTGCTGCCGGGCGATTCGGCCGACGCCGTCATCATCCGGCGCAAGCATGCGAAGAAGCATGCGTCGTCGTCGACGGCGACCACCGCCGACTGGACGCCCCCGCCCCCGCCCAGGAACAACTGCGAGAAGCTCAACCGCGACAACGCGGAGGCGATCGACCGCCGCGCGCAGCTGCGCCCGCCCAGCGAGCTCGCATCGCACGACGAGTTGCTCAAGAAGGCCGAGGACGACATCGCGCGCATCCAGCAGCTGGCCGCGGCGGGCAACTGCCGGGTCGCGCCCTGATGGGGCGAACGGCGGGTCGAACGATCCGCCCTACGAAGACGCCATCGCCGGACGACCCGGCTCGCGAACACGCCGCCGCAGGGCGGGTCGTTGGACCCGCCATGTGACGGTGCTTCGCGCGCGCCTCTCGCGATGCTTCGGTCGCGCGTAGACTCCGGCGGCATATGTCCACGACCCCGCCCACGCCGCCCAAGGCGCGTCCCCCGGTCCTGCCGCGCCAGCCGCTCGGCGCCTCGGCCAGCCATGGTTCCGGGCCCGCCGCCGCCATCGAGGACCTGCGCGGCGAGCTGCAGGGTTGGTTCGACATGTCCCCGCTGGGCCAGGTCGTGTTCGACGAGGCCGGCAACGTGCTGCGCCACAACGCCGCGCTCGCGCAACTGCTGGGCCCGCTGCCCGGCCAGCTGCGCGAGAGCGCGCCCGACTTCCAGCTGCTGCTCGGCTGGCCCAACGAGCTCCCGGCCGTCGCCGCCACCCGCACCCAGGACGGCTGGCTCGCCAACGCCGACGGCGAGCCCTTGCGCGTGCGGGTGCGCGTGCGCGGCGTGCCGGCCAACGGCGTCAGCCGCGTCGCCGGCGGCCCGGCCACGCGCTGGATCGCCATGCTGGAGGATCGCCATCTCGAGGACGAGCGCGACATCGCCCGCGTCGAGATCCAGGCGCTGATGGGCACCGCCGGCATCGGCGTGGCCACCTGGGACGCCGCGCGCGGCTGGGTCGGTTCGGTCCAGCGCGGCGCACGCCCCGGCGGCCACGAGAGCATCGCCGCCGACGACGGGCAGCGCCAGGGCAGCCTGATGGCCGTCGGGCGCGACCTCGTCGAGCCCGAGTCGATGGCCGAGTACGACAAGCTGCAGGCCGCGCTGCGCACGCGCTCGCGCATCGAGGTGCGCTACGCCGTGCGCCACCAGGACAGCGGCCGGCGCTGGCTGATGACCCGCGTCGAGCCGGCCGAGCTCGGGCCGCAGCGCGGCGCGTTCTCGGTGGTGACGGTCGACGTCACGGAAGAGGAGACCGCGCGCCGCCGCAACCAGGACCTGCTCACCGAGCTGGCCACCATCCTGGACGTCAGCCCCGCCGGCATCGCCTACCTGCGCGGCGAGGGGCTCGTGCGCTGCAACCACCGGTTCGAGACGCTGCTGGGCGGCGGCGACTACCCGCCGGGCAAGCCCTTCGACGCGATCCTCGCGAGCGCGGGCGTGCCGGCCGAGACCGTCGCCGCGCTGATGGAGGCCGTGCGCGACGTCGGCACGCTGGAGACCGAGCTGCTGCTGCCGGCCGGCACCCATCGCCGGCAGGCCGTCTGGTGCACGCTGGCGCTGCGCCGCACGCACGAGACCACGCCCGGCGCGGTCGGCATGGTGGTGGTGCTGGCGGACGCGACGCGCATGAAGTCGCAGCAGAGCGAGCTCGAGGCGCTGTCGCGCGAGCGCGAGCTGATGTTCAACCTGTCCGACGTGGGCATCGTGCACCAGCGCGACGGCCAGATCGAGCGCGCCAACCTGGCGATGGCCGACCTGGTGGGCATGACGCCCGAGGCGCTCAAGGGCTCGCCGATGTCGCGCCTGTACGAGAGCGAGGCGGCGTGGCAGCACTACGTGCACCTGGAAAAGCGCGACATGGCCACGCTGGGCCGCTCGCACGGCGAACGGCAGGTGCGGCGGCGCGACGGCTCGCTGTTCTGGGCCCAGGTCAGCCAGCGGCCGGTGGACATGGGCCGCCCGCAGGCGGGCACCATCCTGTCCTTCGTCAACATCGACGACCGCCAGCGCGCCCGCGAGTCGCTGGTGCAGCAGGCCGACCGCACGCGGGCCATCCTCGATTCCGTGCTGGTGGGCATCGTCACCGTCGGCGACACCGGCATCGAATGGATGAACCGCTCGGCGCGCCGCATGTTCGGCGGCGAGCTGGCCGACTTCATCGGCGCGCCCATCTCCGTGGTGGCCGGCGACGAGCTCGACCACCCGCTGCGCCGCACCGACTACGGCGAGCGCCTGGAGGAAGGCCTGGCCGAGACCTTCGAGTGCCGGCTGCGCGCGCGCGACGGGCGCCACTTCTGGGTGGTCGGCAACGTCGTCGTCACCGGCCAGGACACCGCGAACCGCCAGCTCACGTACGCACTGCTGGACATCGAGCGCCGCCGCCAGGCCGAGGTCAGCATCGTGCAGGCGCGCGCCAGCCTGCAGCGCATCATCGAGACGGCGCCGCTGGCCATCGCGCTGTTCGACGCGGTCAGCCAGCAGGTGGTGCAGCTGAACCAGATGGCCGCCACCTTCGCGGGCCGGCCGATGAAGGAGATCCTGGGCCGCGTGCCGTCGCAGTGGCTGCCCGGGCCCGAGGGCGCCAAGCTCGCGGCCGACCTGCACCGCGCCCTGGCCACGCCGGGCAGCGTGCAGCGCGAGCTGCGTCGCAGCGCCGACGAGGGCGAGGGCGAGTCGGGCGGCGTGCCGCGCGTGTGGGACATCCGCATCGTCTCGCTGCGCTCGGCCGCCGACGCGCCCGACCAGCTGCTGATGGTCGCCTCCGACGTCACCGCGCAGCGCGCCGCCGACGAGGCGCGCCTGGCCGCTGCCATCGCGCAGCGCGAGATGCTGATCAAGGAAGTGCACCACCGCATCAAGAACAACCTGCAGGGCGTCGCGGGCCTGCTGCAGCAGAGCGCGTCGCGCCACCCGGAGGCCGCGGGCGCGATCGCCGAGGCCGTCAGCCAGGTGCACGCCATCGCGCAGGTGCACGGCCTGCAGGTGGGCGTGACGGGGCCCATGCGCGTGCGCGGCGTGGTCGAGGCGATCGCGACCTCGGTGCAGCGCATGTTCGGCCGCAACATCACGGTGGAGGTCAGCGGCCCCGAGTTGCTGCACCGCTTCGCGCTGACCGAGGCCGACTCGATCCCGATCGCGCTGACCGTCAACGAGCTGTTCACCAACGCCATCAAGCACAGCGCGCCGGCCGCGGGCGCGCCGGCCACCGACATCCGCTGCCGCATCGTGTGCGGCGAATCGACCGTGATGATCGTCATCGCCAACACCGGCACGCTCAAGCCCGGCTTCTCGCTGGCGAGCATTCCGGCGGGCGTCTCCGGCCTGGGCCTGGTGCGCTCGCTGCTCCCGCGCAAGGGCGCCAAGATGGCCATCGAGGCCGAGGGCGATTCGGTGGTGGCGCGGCTGGAACTCGCGCCGCCGGCGGTGACGCTGATCGACGTGGCCTGACGCTGCATGGCGCGCGCCGGGCGGCGCGGTTCAGTGCGCCAGCTTCGTCCACCCGCTGCAATCGTGCGCCGGCCGGTGCCTGGCCGACACCGATGCCGGTGCCGGCCTCGTCGCCGTGCCGCACACCGTCACCCACGCGCTGCCGTCGGCCAGCTTCAGCAGGCTCTGGCTGTGGTGGTCGGGGCTGCAGGTGGTCTGGACGTGCCCGGCCAGCCCGAGGTTGCCCTCGGACATGCTCAGGGCGTACGCATCGGGATCGCAGGCCACGCCCGGATCCACGGCGCGCACGACGGCCGGATCGATGGCCAGGCGCTGCTCGAGGTCGGCCGGCAGCGCGAGGAAGACGCGGTCGCGCCCGGGCGGGGGCAGGGCGTTCTCGAAGGCCGCCAGATCCGCCGGCGCGGGCTTGGGCCCCGGCCCGGCGGGCGCCGCGACGCCGCATGCGATCGCCAGCGTGGCAGCAAGGAGGCGGGCAGGTCGTCGGGTGATCATGGCGGCGGCGTTACCGGGGGCAAGGGCGACTGCGGTCGATTGTGGCGCGCCGGCGGCCGCGGCGAACCCCTCTTGCGGGTGTGCGGCGCAAGCTGGCCGCAAACGGCGAGCCTCAAGCCTCCGGCGCGTGGCACACCAGTTCGACGTTGTGTCCGTCCGGATCGATGACGAAGGCTGCGTAGTAGTTCGCGTGGTACTTCGGGCGCAGGCCCGGGCCGCCGTTGTCCCGGCCGCCGGCCGCGAGCGCCGCGCGGTGGAAGGCGTCCACCTGCGCGCGATTGGCGGCGCGCAGCGCCAGGTGCAGGTGCGCCGGCTTCTCCTTGGTCTCGAACAGGCACAGCGAGACCTGGCCGTCGGCGCTCATCTCGACGCCCAGCGCGTTCTCCGCGATGATCTTCATGCCGATGGGCTCGAAGGCGCCGAGGTAGAAGGCCTTGCTGGCCGCGTAGTCGCGGACTCCGAATACGACGTGGTCGAACATCTGCTCTCCCTGAAAGTGGCGGGCGCCGGGCCCGCGGTTGCGAGGATAGGTGCGCGTCAGCCGCGCTCGCGCACCGTGCGGTCGGCCACGTGGCGCACGCCGGCGGCCAGGCCCAGCGACACCGTCACCAGGCCGATGACCAGGCCGACCCAGAAGCCGTAGACCTGCAGCGGCCCGCTGCCGAACGCGCCGAACCAGCCCAGCCAGATGCCCGTGGGCACGCCCAGCAGCCAGAACGCCGCCAGCATCAGCACCATCGGCAGCACCGTCACCTTGTAGCCGCGCAGCGCGCCGATCGCCGTCACCTGCGTGGCGTCGAACCACTGCCAGAACGCGGCGAACAGCAGCAGGTTGGCGGCCAGCGCCTGCACGGCGGCGTCCGAGCTGTACAGCGCCGCGACCTCGTGGCGCAGCAGGATGATGGGCACGATGGCCAGCGTCGCGAAGATCAGGCCCACGCCGATGCCGCACCACGCGGTGTGCCGCGCGGCGCGCGCGTCGCCGGCGCCCAGCGCGTGGCCGACGCGCACCGTGATCGCGGCCGAGATGCCCATCGGGAACATGAAGATCAGCGCCGACGAGTTCAGGCCGATCTGGTGCGCGGCGATCTGCACGTCGCCGAAGCGGCCCACCAGCACCGCGACGCTGCAGAACGCCAGCACCTCGGCCACGCCGGCGCCGCCCATCGGCAGGCCCAGCTTGAGCAGGCGTTTCTGCGCCTCCCAGGTCGGCCGGCGCCAGTCGCGCCAGACGTAGGTCGACTTGTAGGCGGCCGCGCGCGCCGTCCAGGCGGCCAGCGCGACGAGCGACACCCACATGCCGATGCCCGTCGCCCAGCCGCAGCCCGCGCCGCCCATGGCCGGCAGGCCCAAGTGGCCGTAGATCAGCACCCAGTTGAGCAAGCCGTTGACGGCCAGGCCGACGAAGGCGAGCACCATCACCGGCCGCGTCTGGTTGATGCTGGACGAATAGAAGGCCAGCGACCGGTAGACGAGCGCCGCCGGCAGGCCCAGCACGATGCCCCACAGGAACACGCCGGTGCGCGCGGCCAGCTTCGGGTCGATGTCGAACGCCTCCAGCAGCGGCGGCGCCAGCGGCACCAGCAGCAGCGGGATCAGCCCGCAGTACAGCGCCAGCCAGATGCCCTCGCGCGCGTCGCGCGCGACGGCGGCGTGGTCGCCGGCGCCGAAGTGATGCGCGATCAGCGGCGACACCGCCTGCACCACGCTCATCAACCCGATGAACACGGGGATCCACAGCGACACGCCCAGCCCGACCACCGCCTGCTCGAAGGCGCCGGCGTGGCCGGACATCACCGTGTCCAGCAGCCCCATCACCACCTGCGCGACCTGCGACAGGATGATGGGCACGCCCAGCGCCAGGAGCGCGCGGGCTTCCTGGCGGAACGGGATGGGCGCGGGAAGGGTGGACACGGAGCGGTTCCAGGTCGACGCCGGGAGAGCGGCGGGGGGCGGCGGGGGCGGAATGTACCACCGCGCGGCCTCCGGCGTGCGCGCCGGGCCGGCGTGCGGTCGTCGCTGTCCAAACAGGGCCGTGGTCGCGCGGGACTTCACTCGACCGCCGGCTTGCCGATTAGGTCAAAATGGCTCCGATGACCGCCCGCCCGCCTGCCTTGACCGCCCGCCGCGCGCCGCCGCTCCCCGCCGCGGCCGGGAGCCGCCTGCGATGAGCAAGGGCAAGATCCTCGTCGTCGACGACGACCGCCTGGTGCTGGCGACGGTCACGCACGGCCTGGCCAAGGCCGGCTACGACATCATCGACGCCGACAACGGCGACGACGCGATCCTGCTGGCGCGCCAGCACCGCCCCGACCTGGCGCTGCTGGACATCCGCATGGAAGGCATGAGCGGCTTCGACGTCGCCGCCTATCTGCGCGAGTCGCTGCAGACGCCGTTCATGTTCCTGTCCGCGTTCGCCGACGACGACACCGTCGCCCAGGTCAAGGCGCTCGGCGCCGTGGCGTACCTCGTCAAGCCGCTGGACATCGCTCAGATCGTGCCCACCGTCGAGGCCGCGCTGGTGACGGCCCGCGCGCGCAAGGCCGCCGCCGTGCCGCCCGCGCCCGCCCCGCCGCCGCACGAGCGGGTGCGCCCCGACCCGTTCGCGCCCAGCTCCGGCTTCGCGCCGCTGCACGAGCCCTCGGCCTCGCCGACGACCGCGCCGAACGACACGCCCGACCCGCTGGTCGACACCGTGGCCATCGCGGTGGGCGTGCTGATGCACCGCTATTCGCTGTCGCGCCGCGAGGCCCTGATGCGCCTGCACCGCATGGCCGCCGCCGACGGGCTGCTGGTCAAGGCCGAAGCCGAGCGCCTGCTCGACGCCGTCGAACTGCTGGCGCGGCCCGGCAACGCCTGAGGCGCCGATCGGCGCCCGGTGCCGCCCCGGGTGGCGCCGGGGCGCCGCCCCGCTGTACCCCTGCCGCCGTTGATACAGCGCAGCGCTTGGCCCGCGAACTGTGCCTTGGCCGGCCCGGCCGCCGTCCGTAACCTCGGTTCCAACCCTGGAGACCGAGCGATGACGCAGCTGCTGCCGATGATGATGTATTGTTTCGTGATGTCGATCACCCCCGGCCCGAACAACCTCAGGCTGACGGCGTCGGGCGCGAACTTCGGCTACCGGCTGACGCTGCCGCAGGTCATGGGCTGCGTGATGGGCAACGTGGCGCTGACGATGATCGCGTGCAACGGGCTGGGCCAGCTGTTCGTGGCCGTGCCCGTCGCCCAGGCCGTGCTGCGCACCGGCGGCGCCGTCTACCTGCTGTGGCTGGCGTGGAAGCTCGCGCAGTCGCGCATCGGCGACGCGCAGGCGCTGCGGCCGCTCACCTTCCTCGAAGGCGTGATGTTCCAGGCCTTCAACCCCAAGAGCTGGATCCGCGCGATCACGCTGGCGTCCGTCTTCATGCCGGCGGGCGCGAACCCGCTGACCGCGGGCCTGACCATCAGCGTCATCGGCGGGCTGATCGGCTTCCCGTGCATCTCGATGTGGGCGCTGTTCGGCGTGGCGATGCGCAGCGTGCTGGCCGATGCGCGCAAGCAGCGCGTCTTCAACCTCGCGATGGCGGCGGCGCTGGCCTTCCTGGCCGTCGAGATCCTGCTCTGATGTTCACCCTGGACCGCAACTCCCCCGTCGCGCTCAGCGACCAGATCGAGGCGCGCCTGCGCGAGCTCGTCGCGCGTGGGCAGCTGCCGGCGGGCGCGCGGCTGACCTCGATCCGGCAGCTGGCGTCCGAGCTCGCGGTCAGCCCCAACACGGTCATCACGGCCTACGACCGGCTCGTGGCGGCGGGCGTGATCGACGCGCGCGGCACGGCCGGCTACTTCGTCAACCCGCGCCAGGGGTCGATGCCCGAGGAGGTATCGCTCGAAGCCGGCGAGGAACAGGAGCCGGTGTGGCTCGCGCAGCAGGCCAACGACCAGCGCGCCGGCGTGCTGCTGGCCAGCAGCGGCGCGCTGCCGCCCGCCTGGCTGGAGGACGCCGTGCCCGCCGCCGCGGTGCAGCGCGCGCTCGCCCGCAGCACCGCGGGCATGGCCTCGCGCTGCCCGCCGCAGGGCATGCCCGAGCTGCGCGAGCGCCTCGCGCTGATGCTGCGCGGCCTGGGCATCCCGGTGGACGCCGGCCGCATCCTCACGACCTACGGCGGCACGCATGCGATCGACATGATCTGCCGCAGCTTCCTCAAGCCCGGCGACGCCGTGCTGGTGGAGGATCCGGGCTACTTCCTGATGTTCGGCCGCCTGCACCAGGAGGGCCTGCGCGTGCTGCCGGTCGCGCGCCGCCACGACGGCATCGACCTCGAGCAGCTGGAAGCCACCTGCCGCGAACATCGCCCGCGCCTGGCGTTCCTGCAGACCGCGCTGCACAACCCGACCGGCTGGGGCAGCAGCGCCGCCAACCTGCACAAGCTGCTGGTGCTGGCCAAGCAGTACGGCTTCCTGATCGCCGAGGACGACGTCCAGGGCCACTTCCACCCCGGCCAGCCGACGCGCCTGGCGGCGCTGTCGGGGCTGGACGGCGTCATCTACTACTCGAGCTTCTGCAAGGCGCTGAGCCCGGCGCTGCGCATGGGCTACATCGCCGCCGACCCGGCGCTGCTCAAGCCGCTGCTGCGCCACAAGATCCAGACGGTGCTGACCACGCCGGCGCTCAACGAGCTGGTGATGCTGGAGGTGCTGGCCGCGGGCCGCTGGCGCAAGCACCTGGATCGCCTGCAACGCCGCCTGGCCGCGGCCCGCCACGCCAGCGAGAAGCAGCTCGCCGCGGCCGGCATGCGCTTTGACCACCCCGGCGAAGGCGGCCTGTTCCTGTGGGGCGAGTTGCCCGCGGGCGTCGACGTCGACCTGCTGGTGCAGGACGCCATGCGCAACAAGATCCTGCTGGTGCGCGGCGCCGCCTTCTTCGCCGACGGCACCGACGATCCGCACATCCGCTTCAACGTGGCGATGTGCCAGGCGCCGGCGGTGGCGGACTACCTGCGCGAGCGCCTGGGCGCGGTGGCGGGCGCGCGTGACGCGCTCACGCGGGCGGGGGCGATGGGCGTGCGCGCGGGTTCGGGCGGCGCCTGAAACGCGCCGTCATCCTGCGCGCAGGATGACACCTGGGGGGCGCTGCGCGGCAACGGTGCGTCGAGGAAGCGGCCTCAGGGCAACGTGAAGTAGAACTTCGCGCCCTTGCCCACTTCCGATTCGGCCCAGATCTCCCCGCCATGCCGGCGGATGATGCGGCGCACGGAGGCCAGGCCGACGCCGGTGCCCTGGAAGTCCTTGGCGCTGTGCAGGCGCTGGAACACGCCGAACAGGCGGTCGGCGAAGCGCATGTCGAAGCCGGCGCCGGCGTCGGCGACGACGAAGGCCGGCGTGCCGCCCTGGGTCTCGCGGCGCAGCTCGATGCGGGTGACCGCGCTCTGGCTGCTGTACTTCCAGGCGTTTCCCACCAGGTTCTCGATGGCGATGCGCATCAGCGTCGGGTCGCCCTGGATCACCAGGCCCGGCTCGATGGCGATCTCGGCGTTGCGCTCGGGCTCGTTGCTGCGCAGGTCCTCCACGACGTAGCGCGCGAGCTGCGACAGGTCCACCGGCTGGCGCTTGAGCGGCTGCGACTGCAGGCGCGACAGCGCCAGCAGCGAATCGATCATGCTGTTCATGCGCGCGGCGGCGGCCAGGATGCGGTCGGTGTGGTCGTTGCCGATGCGATCCAGGAAGCGGCCGTAGTCCTCCTTGAGGATGCGCGCGAAGCCCTCGACCACGCGGATGGGCGCGCGCAGGTCGTGCGACACCGTGTAGATGAAGGACTCCTGGTCGGCGTTGTCCGCCGCCATCGGCTCGGTGGCGGCAGCGGCCGCGGGCAGCGCCGCGGCCGCCGGCTCGGCGGCGAGTTCGCGCAGCACGACGAGGCGGCCGGCGTGCGGGTCGCCGTCGGCGGGGACATAGGTCCAGCCGACGCGCCAGTCGCCGGCGGTGCGGGTCTCGCCGGCGTGCATCTCGGCCAGCGCGCGTTCGACCGGGGCGGGCAGGCGGCCGCAGACGGCGGCCCAGTCGGGGGTGCCGGTGAAGCTGTCCTCGGGCGCGCCGGTCATGCCGAACAGCGGCCGCGTACCGTCGCCCTGGGCTTCGAGCCGCCACGGCGCGCCATCCTCCAGGCGGCGGAACAGGAGCACGCTGGCGTCGGGCTGGGCCAGCAGGGCGGCCAGCGCTGCCTGGCCGAAGGCGGCGGCGGCGGCTTCGCCCACCGGCCGGGCGCTGCCGATGTAGCCCAGGAAGAAGCCTTCGCCGTCGTGCCGCGGCTCGCCGCGCAGGCTCCAGAGTTCGGTGCTGTCCCCAAGTTGCAGCAAGACACGCTGTTCGGTGATGGGCGCGTGCGCCGCCAGCTGGCGCGACAGCGGCCAGCTGGCAGGCGAACCGCCCGTCCCAGGGGACACGCCGTGGGCGCCCGGGATGGGCGCGGCGAGGCTGGTCAGCGGGGCGCCCAGCGGCGGGTTCAGCTTCCAGCCGTCGGCGCGCTGCGCGGGCGGTCGCCAGAGGGCCAGCTTGTGGGTGGCGTCGGTCTCCCACGTCCAGTAATCGGCCAGTGCCTGCAGGCGCGTGCGCGCCTCGGAGGCCTCGCGCAGCGTGGCCGCATTGCGGGACTTCATCCACAGCGCGCCCGCCACGGCGCCGATCGCGCCGAAGGCGGCGAGCGCCAGGATCACGAGCACGTCGATCGTCGAAGTCATCGAGTCAGCGGAAGCCACATGCGAGCGATTGTAAGGAGCATTGATCCGCGCGCCGGAATGCCGATGAACCCGTCAAGTGGGGCTTCGTGCCAGGGCTTTGTAGGGAGGTCGCGACACTTTGGCGCCACACTGGTCGGCGGGCGTCCCGATTGCTCGTCCATGGAGGGAGGGCGGGCGGCTCGCCAAAGGCCCCCTGCCTGCGGAGTATTTCGCCATTGACGCCCTCGTGGCGCACGGACATGCTTACATTACAGGGCGAGAATGCTCGACTACAGAAACTCAGGGCGATGGGCGATCTGAACAACCCCGGAATCGAGGGCACGGCCAAGCCGGTGCTGGATGCTGCCAGCATGGCCGAGCTGCGTGCGCTGGATCCGGATGGCAAGGCACAACTGGTCAAGCGCGTGCTCGCCACCTACCAGACCTCGCTCGCCAAGCTGGTCGACCAGCTGCGCGCCGCGCGTGCCGAAGGCGCCTGGGAGCAGGTGGGCCGCGTCGCGCATACCCTGAAGTCGTCCTCGGCCAGCATCGGCGCCCTCGGGCTGTCGGCGCTGTGCGCCGACATCGAACGCCTGATCCGCGGCGGCGAGGCGGCGGCGGCCGAGCCGCTGATCGAGCAGTTCCACGCCGAAGTCCAGCGCGTCGATGCCGCGGTGGGCCAGACCCTGCAGCACCTCGAGGCGGCTGCTTCATGAGCGCACGCACGGCCGCTCCGAAGGGCGCTTGCGCCGCAGCCCATCGGGCGGAGGCTTCCTGATGACGCTGCACCATGGCGTGAGCCTGGAAGCCACGGACCGCCGTCCGACGGTGCTGCTCGTCGACGACGACGAGGTCAACCTGCTCATGACCGCCGCGGCCCTGCGCGACCGCGGCTTCGACATCACCTCCTGCACCGGCGGCGAGGAAGCGCTCACGCGCCTGGCCAGCTGGACGCCCGACGTCGTGGTGCTGGACGCCATCATGCCGGGCCTCGACGGCTTCGAGACCTGCGTCGCCCTGCGCAACATGCCCGGCTTCGACAACGTGCCGGTGCTGATGCTCACCGGCCTGGACGACGAGGCCTCGATCAACCGCGCCTACCAGGTGGGCGCGACGGATTTCTTCGTCAAGGCCACGCAGTGGAGCCTGCTCGCCGGCCGCCTGCGCTACCTGCTGCGCGCGTCCCGCACGCGCCAGGAGCTCGAACGCAGCAAGGCCAAGCTCGCGCGCGCGCAGGACCTCGCCCGCATGGGCTCGTTCGACTGGTGGCAGGACGACAACCGCAGCTTCGTCAACGGCCTGGAGCTGTCCGAGGAAGGGCTGCGCGTGTTCGGCTACGGGCCGGACGACCGCGTCAACCTGCGCGACATGCTGCGCATGATCGCGCCGACCGACCGCGAGCCGCTGGTGCGCCTGGCGCGCCAGATCCTGTACCAGGTCTCCGTGATCGCCACCGACGTGCCGATGACGCTGCCCGACGGCCGCTTCCGCATCATCCACGTCGAGGCCGAGCCCGAGTTCGACGAGCACGGCCACTGCTGCGCCTACACGGGCATCGTGCAGGACGTGACCGACCGCCGGATCGCGGAAGACCGCATCCGCCACCTGGCCAACTACGACGCGCTGACCAACCTGCCCAACCGCCGCCAGCTGATCTGGCGCGCCGAGCGGGCGCTGGAGTTCGGCCGCCGGCTGGGCCACCAGGTGGCACTGCTGCTGATCGACCTGGACCGCTTCAAGGTCATCAACGACACCCTCGGCCACGCCGCCGGCGACGAGCTGCTGATGGAAGTGGCGTTCCGCCTGCGCGGCTGCGTGCGCCACTGCGAGCAGCTGTTCGAAGGCGTGATCGAGACGGCGGGCTCGCGCTCGCATCGCACGCTGGAGGCCGTGGGCCGCCTGGGCGGCGACGAATTCGTGGCGCTGCTGCCCGAGGTGGCCGACGAGGCCGACGCCCAGCGCGTGGCCACGCGCATCCTCGAGGCCCTGCGCGAACCGGTGGTGGTCGCGGGCCAGGACTGCTTTGCCACCGCGTCAGTGGGCATCGCGCTGTTCCCGCGCGACGGCAACACCGTGGCCGACCTGCTGCGCAACTCCGACGTCGCGATGTACGCGGTCAAGAGCCAGGGCCGCAACGACGCGCTGGTCTACACGCCGCGCCTGGCCGGCCGCGGCCGCGAGAAGCTGGCGCTCGAGAGCGCGCTGCACAAGGCCATCGAGCGCGACGAGCTGGTGCTGTACTACCAGCCCAAGGTGGACGTGGCCAACGGCAAGATGGTCGGCGTCGAGGCGCTGATGCGCTGGCGCCGCGGCGATCTCCTGATCCAGCCCGCCGACTTCATCCCCGTCGCCGAGGAAACCGGCCTGATCGTTCCGATGAGCGAGTGGGCGCTGCGCCAGGCCGCCAAGCAGGCGCGCATCTGGGCCGACGCGTTCGGCTTTGCCGATTCGATCGCCGTCAACATGCCCAACCGCATGTTCGAGCGCACCGACCTGATCGAGCAGATCTCGTCGGCCGTGCGCGAGGAGGGCATCCCGCACAGCATGATCCAGCTGGAGATCACCGAGACGGGCCTGATGAAGGACCTGCAGCGCGTGATCCCGTCGCTGCACCGGCTCACCGAGATCGGCGTGCAGATCGCCGTCGACGACTTCGGCACCGGCTATTCGTCGCTCGCCTACCTCACGTCGCTGCCGATCGCCGAGGTCAAGATCGACCGCAGCTTCGTGCGCGACCTGGGCGTGCTGCCACAGAGTCTTGCGGTTGTTACGGCGATCATCGCGCTGGCCAAGTCGCTGGACCTCAAGGTGGTGGCCGAAGGTGTCGAAAACCAGAGGCAGCAGGATGTGCTGTACGGGGAGGGCTGTTCGCTGATGCAGGGTTTCCTGTTCAGCAAGCCGATGCCGCCGGAAGACGTCCAGACCTGGATGGAGAGCGTCGCGCTGCCGCGCAAGGCGGTCGCGGTGTCCTCCACTGCAAAGGTGCGCGCCAACGCCGGCGAAGTGGTCGACGTCGGGCGGCGCTCGTAATTTCCCGCGGCCCGCGCGCCGCCAGCCGCCGACATCGCCATGCCCAAACCCTCCGCCGCCGAGACCGCCAAGGCCGCGCTGCGCCGCCTGGCGTTGTCCAAGCAGGAGCCCACGCCCGAGAACTATGCCCGCGCCTGGGCCGAGGAGGGCGGCGCCGCGCCCGCGGCGGCCCCCGTGCCGGCTGCGGCCGCCGCGCCGGTGCCCGCCAGCCCGAAGGCCAAGCAGGTCAACGACCGCATCGCCGCGCGCCTGTTCGAGGACGGCACGCAGCGCGAGGAATTCGCGCAGGCCATGCAGCGCGCCGACTGGGACGCCGCGCGCACGCTGGTCGAACGCGCAGCCGAGTCGCAAGCCGCCCTGTCCCAGGGCATGGCGCTGACGATCGAGAAGCTCGCGCGCGGCCTGGAACGCGGCGGCCGCCAGTGGACGGCGGCCCGCAAGAAGGACAGCCTGCAGCGCGTGCTGGAGGCCAACCGCAGCGACGTCGCGCGGCTGCACCAGCGGCTGCGGCAACTGGTGGCGTCGTGGGACGGCGACGTCGCCGACGACACGATCGCCGTCGACGCGAGCGCCGAGCCGGCGGCGCCGTCGATGCTGGACCTGGGCAGCGGCCCGATCTCGCAGGGCGGCTCGATCGAGCTGCAGGGCGGCATTGGCCACGCGGGCGGCGAACGCGCGCACGCCCACGGCGACTGGCCGCCGGTGCTGGCGCAGTACGACGCCACGCTGCAGGTGGCCCTGCCGGCCGACGATGCGCGCGCCGCGGCGCTGTCGCACGAGCTCCGGGAATTGCAGTCCGACCTCGCGCGCGACGGCGCCACCGCGCGCCTGCGCACGCAGGCCGAGGCACTGTGCGAGCGCGCGCGGCGCCTGCTGGCGCATCGCCACCACCTGGTCGACGAACTGCACCGCCTGACGCTCGAGATGAGCGCCGGCCTGGCCGAGGTGGCCGAGGAGGGCAGCTGGGTCAAGGGCCAGACCGAGAGCCTCAAGCAGAGCCTGGGCGAGGCGCCCAGCGTGCGCTCGGTGCGCGCGGCCAGCGAGATGCTCGCGCAGACGCGCACGCGCCAGCAGCGCGTGCGCGCGGAACGCGACAGCGCGCGCGTGGCCTTGAAGGACGCGATCTCGCAGATGCTCACGGAGCTGGACACGCTGGGCACGCACACGGGCCAGTTCTCCGACAGCGTGGCGCGCTACGTCGACACGATCTCGCACGCCGACTCGCTCGAGAGCCTGGCCAGCGTCGTGCGCCAGATGATGGAAGAGGGGCGCGCGGTGCACGGGCTGGTCACGGCGACGCAGGAGCGCCTGGACGAAGGCCGCCAGCGCGCGTCCGAGCTGGAGGAGCAGGTGCGCGCGCTGGAGTCCGAGCTGCGCCGCCTGTCCGACGAGGTCTCCACCGACGTGCTCACCGAGGTCGCCAACCGGCGCGGCCTGATGCAGGCCTTCGACGTCGAGACCGCGCGCCTGGAACGCCAGGGCGGCGAGCTCGCGATCGGGCTGCTGGACATCGACAACTTCAAGAAGCTCAACGACACGCTGGGCCACTCGGTGGGCGACATCGCGCTGAAGTCGCTCGCCGGCCACGTGCAGAAGCAGCTGCGCGCGGTCGACATCGTGGCGCGCTTCGGCGGCGAGGAATTCGTCGTGATGCTGCCGGGCGTCGTCGTGGACGAGGCCCAGGTCACGCTGACGCGCCTGCAGCGCACGCTGTCGGCCAGCCTGTTCATGCACGACGGCCGCGAGGTCTTCGTGACCTTCTCGGCCGGCGTCACCCGCTACCGCCCCGGCGAACCGCTGGAAGCCGCGCTGGAACGCGCCGACGAGGCGCTGTACGAGGCCAAGCGGACGGGGAAGAACCGCACCTGCATCGGGTGAGACGTGGACCGCGCCGTCGGCCGGGCGGCGAGGGGTCTGGCGTCTCCTCGAATCGCGCTGGCACGTCGCCGCAAGCGGCAGGGTCCGACCGCGATTCGAGGCAAGGCCTGACCCCAGATCGAAGCTGCTGCGTGAACCCGGGGTCAGGCCTCGCCTCCCTTCGCGAGCGGCGCCAACACTGCGATCGACGTCGTAGGGAGGAGACGCCAGACCCCTCGCGTTGCGTCCGCCGTCGTCCAGGCCTCGCCTACGTCGGCGCCCCGCAGCCCAGCCCTTCGAACTTCCACGCCGCCACCCGCCCCTCCTTCAACACGAAATGCGTCGTGCAGGTGATGGGCACGGCCGGAGCCGTGAGCGGCGGCATCGCGGTGGTCACCGCCACGCCGCCACCCGTGCGCGTCACGGCGACGATCGGCGGCGTGCCGGAGGCCGCGCGGTCGTCGAGTCCGGTGCGCACGATCCAGGTCAGGATCTCCCCGTCGGCCGTGGACTGCGCGATCGTCGGCCGCCCCCACGACGCCTCGAGCTGCGCACGCGTCGCCCCCTGCCAGCGCAGCAGCGAGGCTTCATAGCGGGCATCCATCGAGCCCGCGGGCGCGGCACAGCCGGCCGCGGCGAGGGCGCCGGCCAGCGCGAGGAGCAGGGCGGTCGATCGGGTCATGCCGCCATTGGACACCCGCGGCGCGCGGATTGCCGAAGCGGGTTATCTTCCTGTCCGAGGAGCCGCCGATGAGCATGCACGCCGCCGATATCCATGCCCTGTCCGACGCCGTCCGCGCGATCGAGCGTCCCGGCGTCGGCGCGCGGCTGGCCAACCTGGTGGGCTCGCCGATCGAGCGCCTGGTGGGCCTGCTGCCCAAGCGCGCATCGGGCGTGATCTCCGCAGCGGCGCGCAAGGCCATCCACGGCGCGCTCAACCTGTCGCTGCGCACGCTGGCCACCAACGACCCGCTCGCGCCCAAGGATCCGCCGCCGGCGTCCAACGGCTGGCACAAGATGGCCAGCGCGGCCAGCGGGGCGGTGGGCGGCGCGTTCGGGCTCGCGGCGCTGGCCATCGAGCTGCCGGTGTCCACCACGATCATGATGCGCTCGATCGCCGACGTCGCGCGCAGCGAGGGCGCCGACCTGGCCGATCGCCAGACGCAGCTCGAATGCGTGATGGTGCTCGCGCTGGGCGGCAACGCGACGAGCGACGACGCCGCCGAGGTCGGCTACTTCGCCGTGCGCGAGGCGATGACGCGCGCCGTCTCCAGCGCCGCCACGCACCTGGCGCGCCACGGCCTGGCCAAGGAAGGGGCACCCGCGCTCGTGCGCCTGATCGCGCTGATCGCCGAGCACTACTCGGTCAACGTGACCGAGAAGGCCGCGGCGCAGATGGTGCCGCTGATCGGCGCGGTGGGCGGCGCGGCCGTCAACACGGTCTTCATCGACCACTTCCAGACGGTGGCGCGCGGCCACTTCGCGGTGCGCCGCCTGGAGCGCAAGTACGGCGAGGCCACGGTGCGCGAGAAGTACCGCGAGCTTGCGGCCGCGCTGGGGTGAGTCGCCGAGCCTGCAGCGCGCGGTCGTATATTCCGGGCTGGTTTCGCGCCGCCTGCCGCATGAAGACGACCCTGCCCACGTTCCGCCTGTCCCTGGTGCTCGCCGCCGCGCTGCTGCTCGCGCCGCCTGCGGGCCTTGCCGCGAGCGCGTCGCGCTCGGCCTGCAAGCCCAGCCCGGCGAGCGACGACGTCAAGTCGCAGGGGCCCGACCCGCTGGCCGTGCACGTCGACGCCGCGCAGCCCATCGCGCTCGCGAACTGGAGCGTGAACTGGTGGCAGCGCCGCCGCGTCTGGATCACGCTGGCCGCGACCAACGAGGGCGACGCCGCGACGCAGCTGCTGCCGCAGATGGTGGTCGACGCGCGGGCCGACGGCGGCGCCGCGCTCGCGTTGTTCGGCCAGCCGCTGGCGCTGCCCGCGCACGGCCGCGCCACCGAGCGCCTGGCGATCTACATTCCCGACGATGCGAAGACGCTGGGCGTGCGCGCGCTGGTGGCCACGCCCGCACAGCCGGTGGCGGTGACGTTCGCGCTCGAATGCTCGGACTCGCGCTACGACCCGGGCGAGTTCGCGCCCGCCGTCGCGCCGCTGCTGGACGAGGCGATCAAGACCTACTTCAACGGCCTCGTCGATCCGCTGTCCGATCCGAGCGCCGCGCTCCAGACCGCGCGCCAGCTGTCCAGCGGCGCGCAGGACGCCGTCGACGTCGCCTGGACGATGCGCGGGCTGATGCAGGCGCTGCACGACGACCACGGCTTCTACGCGCTGCCGGGCGAGCCCCCGCCCGCGCGGCGCGTGCTCGCCACGCGCGCGCCCGAGCTCGAACTGCGCGGCGACGGCACCGCGGTGCTGCGGCTGCACGCGGTCGACACGACCGATGCCGCGACGGCGCTCGCCTGGGCGACGTCGCTGCACGAGGGCATCGCCGCGGTCGCGGCACGCCATCCGCGCGGGTGGGTCATCGACCTGCGCGACCACGACGGCGACACCCCGTGGCCGTCGCTCGCGGCGCTGAGCACGCTGCTCGCGGGGCCCGCCGTCGGCAACTTCACCAGCCGCCAGGGCAAGCAGGAGTGGATCGTCGAGCGCGGCGCGGTGCGCATCGCCGGCGGGGCGGCGCTGGTGGACACGCAGTCGCCGCCGGAGCCGGACTTCCGCGGCGCCGTGGCGCTGCTGCTGGGCCCCGGCACGCGCGACGCCGGCGAGGACCTCGCCGTCGCCTTCCGCGGCCGCCCGAACACGCGCTCGTTCGGCAAGCCCACTGCCGGTTTCCCGCTGCAGGGCGTGCAGGCACACCGCCTGGCCGGCGGCAGCACGCTGGGCGTGCTCGAGATCCGCGCCACCGACCGCACCGGCATCGTCCACCGCGTGCCGCTGGAGCCCGAGACCCTGCTGCACGAGGACGCCACCGACCCGCTGCCGCAGCCAGTGCTCGATTGGCTCTACGAGACGTCGACCGGAGCCGCCAGCTTGTCCAACGCCGCGTCCGCATTGCCGCTGACGCGGTAGATCATCTGCATCACGGTGCGGTCGTCCTTGGCGACAGCGTGATCGCCAGGATCGCGTCCACCCGCGAGCGCCTGCAGGGGCCCGAACGCGCCGGACTGCCGCACCGCGCGGTCGCGGCCGACGCTTGACAACGTCGACTGCGCTGTTATATTCATCCAAAAGGTTGAATATCAAGCATGCTCGACGACGTCCTCATGGCGCTCTCCGATTCCACCCGCCGCGCGATCCTCGATCGCCTGGTCGGCGGCGAGGCGCGCGTGACCGACCTCGCCGCGCATTTCCCCATCTCGCTGAACGCGGTCTCCAAGCACATCCAGGTGCTCGAACGCGCGGCGCTGATCGTGCGGCGGCGCGCCGGGCGGGAGCATTTCCTGTCGCGCAACCCGCGCGGGCTCGAAGAAGCCGCGACCTGGATGGCCGCGGAACACCTCAAGTGGAACAACGCCTTCGACCGACTGGGCAAGGCCATGGAGAACGACGAATGACTGACACTGCCATCAAGGCCGCCATCGAGATCACCCGCGTCTTCGACGCGAACGTGGACAAGGTATGGCGCTTCTGGACGAGCGCGCCGGGGCTCGCGCAATGGTGGGGCCCCGTCGGCTTCGAATCCCGCGTGGTCGCGCTGGACGTGCGCACGGGCGGCGGCTTCGACATCGTGATGAAGGCCGTCGACCCGCAGCAGGCCAAGTACCTCGCCGACCACGGCATCCCGCTGGAGAGCCACGCGCGCGGCACCTACACCGAGGTCGACGCGCCGCGCCGCCTCGCCTGGCGCGGCCGCATCGACTTCGTCCCCGGCGTGGCGCCGTACGACGTCGAGTCCAGCGTCGACCTGCGCGCGCTGGACGACGGTCGCACCGAGATCGTCTTGCGCAGCGAGCGCATGCACGACGCGATGTGGACGCGCAACGCCGAGGCCGGCTGGACGCAGCAACTCGACCGCCTGGTCGACCTGCTGGCCTGAGGCGTGCCAAGGGCGCGGCCCGCGCAGCGCCCGCCCGGTGTCATCCTGCGCGCAGTCGCAGGATCCACCGGCGCCGCCCGCGAGGCTCGCAGCGAGCAGTGGCCGCAGTTCGCGAGGCCAAGGCCCCGCGCAGCGCCCACCCGGTGTCATCCTGCGCGCAGTCGCAGGATCCACGCCTCGCGCAGCGCTTGCCTTCCGGCGAAGCCCAGGTATCCGTTTCGCTTGGTTTCATCAATGACCGCGACCCGGTGAACTCGATCACGCCTTCCTGCGAAATATCGCGCGCCGCCCTGCAAACTGTCGAGCTGGCGCCAGAATCGCCCGCGTGATCCGAAGCCTCGCGCCGAAACCCCGATGAAGCTGTTGCCGCTGCTGCCCGTCCTGCTGGTTCTCCTGGGGCTGGCCGCCGTCGTCGCGCGACGGCTCCTGAGCGACGCCGGCAGCCGCCGCGGCCCCGTCACGTTCAAGGGCAGGCCGCTGATGACGGCCCGCGAGCAGGCGATGTACTGGCGCCTCAAGGAGACGTTCCCGGGCTCGGTCGTGCTGGCCCAGGTCGCGTTCTCGGCGCTGGTCACCAGCGAGCCGCGGCACCGCAACTACTTCGACCGCAAGGTCGCCGACTTCGTGCTGTGCGACCCGGCCCTGAAGGTGCAGGTGGTCCTCGAGCTCGACGACGCGTCCCACAAGGGCCGCGAACGCGCCGACGCTGCCCGCGAGAAGATCCTGACCCGCGCCGGCTACAAGCTGCTGCGCTTGGCCAACGTGCCCGACCAGGACGACCTCAAGGCCTACATCAAGGCGCAGATGCCCGAGGACACGCGCGCCACCTCGTCGCGCGTCTCGACCCGCGACGGCGCTCGCGCGACGCGGAGCATGGCGCTGTAGGGCGGGTTGGCCGCAGGCGTCACCCGCGAACGTCGCCCGGCCAGGGCGTCACCAATGGCGCGTCGCCAACAAGGCGTACCCGACGCAGGATCCTCCCCGCCGCGGCGGCCCCGCCGGCACGTCGAAACTTTTTTCGCGCCCGGGGAAGAAACCCGCCCCCGCCATCGTTGTGCTGGACATGACCCGCCAACCTGCCGGAAGCCGCCCCATGAAATCCCATCGCCGCCTGTCGTCGGCCACCGCCGCCACGGCGCTCGTCGCCCTCGTCTCGGCCCCCTGGTGCGCCCGCGCCGCCGACGCGCCGCCCCCCAACGACGGCATGCGCTTCGTCAGTGCCGGCGCGCAAGCCGACAACCATGGCAACCAGCAGATCCTGTCCACGCTGAGCCTGCCCATCGGCCAGCACGCCTGGCTGCAGGCGGGCGGGGGCAAGTCGCGCAGCGACGCCGCTTCCGGCGGCCGCAACCCGGCGATCGCCACGGCCGGCGCGGGCGTCGCGGGCAGGAACGCGCAGCTCACCATCAACACGGCCCAGCGCCTGGACGGCAGCCGCTACCGCCAGTCGGACGTCGGCGCGTCCCTCGACTGGAAGCAGGACGGCAACGACATCGGCCTGGACGTCACGCACCGCCGCTCGCGCGCCACCGGCACGGCGGCGGTGTCCGACGGCGCCGGCGGCTCGACGCTCGTGCCCGCGCGGGCGCGCGTCACGGGCACGGGCGTGGGCGTGCACGGGTCGTTGCAGGTCAGCGAACGCTTGAGCCTGTTCGGCGCGGTCGCGCACAACCACTACAGGACGAGCACCCGGCAGGGCGACCCGGCGGCGGGCGGCCTGCTCGGCTCGAACCCCATCCTCGCGCGCACGCTGCTGGGCGCGACGTCGATCGTCAATCGCGACGAGGTCGCACTCGACCACAGTGCGCTGGTCGGCGCGAGCTATCGGTTCGACAAGGTGGCCGTCTCGGGCGACTACACCACCGGCGCGGTCGACGGCGGCGGCACCTTGCGCAGCGTCGACCTCAAGGCCGCGTTCGACGTCGCCCCCGGCTGGCGCCTGTCGCCGGGCGTGGGACGCGGCTCGAGCGGCCAGGGCGGGCATGCGACGTACGCGTCGATGGCAGCGACCTACGGATGGTGAGGCGCGACGCCGACCACACCGGCCGCCTCAGCGTGCATTCCTCGCCGCCGACATGGCGCGCGAGTCCTTCAGCCACGCGTTTGCGAATACCGCCTCGTGATCTCGTCGGACAGGATGATCGATCCGTCGGGCCGGTCGATCCGCTCCACGAAAAAGCCGCAACTGATTGCGCGAAACGCGGCGGCGAGCGCCTGTGGTTCCGTCAGGTAGCCGTTCGGCGTGTCCGCGGTCCCGGGCCTCAAGGCCTGCAAGTCGGAATGGCTCGGCGTCCAGAAGAGCAAGTACAGCGAGTCCATCAGGTATCCAGTCGCTCGAGGGCGCTCAGGACCACGGAGATCGCGGCGATGCAGTACCCGATGCATCATAGGCCTTCGCGCCATTGGCGTCGTGGATCGTGTGCGTCCAGGGCCCGACTACCAGAACTTCCACCACGGCTTGCCCGGCCCCGGCGGTGCCGCACCCGGGCTCCCCGAAGGCTTGCGCCGCGATTTCAACTCCGCCAATTCCTGCCCGACGGCCGCCACCAGTTCCGGCACCTCGGCATAGTCCTCGGTCGCCATGACCGCCTCCAGCCGGGCGATCGTCAACGCAAGGTCCTGATCGAAGTTCTCGATGGGCCACACGTAGACCCGCCCGAGCATGACGAACACGGCCGCGGCGGCCCTGACGATGTCCGGTTCATCGACCGGATCGGCCTGGATCCCCTTGAGCCACTCGTCCCGGAGGCGCGTCCGGTCCATGAAGTCGCCGAACCAGTCGGCGGCCTGGTCGTTGTCCCACGGTTGCAAAGCCCACATTCCCACTGCAATCTCCCATCCATGTGTCGTGTCGGTCCGCGGTCTCGGTGGAAGCAGTCGACGTCGCGCATTCTGGCTTGCCATCGGCACTGGCGGGGCAAGAGCCGACTCCAACTCGTGCAGATGGCAACGACGAGTTCTGGCCGTGCCTTGCACGCTCATTTCGAAGGCAGTCGCTCCAAACGATAGGGCTGCCAGCTCGTCTCGATGACCCTGCAGCTCGGGCTGCCGTCAACCCACTCCTGCATCCACCTTCCTTCCAGCTTCCCGGATTCGGCGAAAGACAAGGTGATCGGCAACCAACCGACGGTCACGCCCTTGCACAACGGACTGTCGTTCGTCGGCTTGAGCAAGACCTCGCCCACGAACTTCGAACCGACGAGCTTCCCGCGGATGACGGTCTCGCCAACCTTGAATCCCAACTGCTGTTGCGGGGGGCTCACCTTCACGTAGCGCGCGACGAATCCTTTCCCGAAAGGGGAGAAGCGCAGGACGCTGGAAGCCGGGTAGTTGTCGGACTCGAACCACAGGCCATCCAGACTGAAACCCGATGTCGTCGCCGCAGTATCGGGCGCCATGGCCGGCTCGGCGCCAGGCGTCGCGAAGCAGGCCATCGCCAGGTGAAGCGCCACGAGGCGCCGTGTCACGCGAAGCAGGAGTCGATTCATCGTTCAATCTCGGCCAACGGCAGGAGGGCTGGCAACTGCCGGGGATCCGCTCGATGCCGTCGCCATGGGAGCGATGTTGCCAGTGTCGTGTACACGGACGCCATGGTTGCCTGCGAAAAAGGTGTGCAAGCCTTCAACCTCGATGCTGAAGACCTCGGTCTTGTGTCCCTCGTCGAAAACGCCACGACAGGACCGTGCGAACCCCATTGATCGAGTCCAACACGTCGCCGGCTGTCAGCGAACGCGCCTCGATCCAACCGCGCCCTTGCACCCAGAAAGGCGTTCCAGGTGTCGTTCCGATGCTGTCGGCGCCAGCAATGTCCGATTGAGTGACGACACGAACGAACTCCACACGGGAGCGTTCGAGGTATCGGGCGATCGCGCAAGGTGCGATGCCGCTGGTCTCCTCGCCACGCGCGAGCACCAGATCGCCGACCGACAGGAATTGAACCTCCACGAAACGGCCACCGGGCGTCTGCACGTGCGTGCTGTACTCCAAACCCGTCGGGTTCGGATCGGAGCCTTGCGCTGTAGCTTCGAGAGTCATCTTCGTCTTGTCGTGGTTCGCCGCAGTCCTCGAGACCGAGAACGAATCGACTCCAGCTGGCCGCCAGCGTGCTTACGCGAAGGGCCTCAGCGGTGGCTCCGGCAGGGTATCGGGAGCCTGATCCCCGAAGGCATACATCCCAAGGCCACTGAGTCTGCCTTCGTTCTCGTAGATGAACGCACCGAACGGTGGCGTTGACGTGCCAAAGAGGAATTCGCCAAGTATCTTCACGCCTGGTGGCGCAGGCGGCTGCCCTCTGAGCTGGAAGTTGACGCTCGCGCATCCGCATTTGCAACGCCACGGCGTTGCTTCGAGGTCGTCGAGCTGCGACAGAAACGTCTTGGCCTCAGGGATGCCGTTCTCCAGCATCCAAGTGGCGAGCGCACGCTCGGAATGAGACAAGGGACGGTTGGCTGACGGCGAGCTCATTGCTCGCGTAGCCTACCCGAAACCCGCCGTTGGCGAACGACGGTGTGTGGCCGTTGCAGACATCGTGCATCCGGCGGAAGCGGTCGCTTTCGAGCCTCAAGCGGGCGTTGTCGCTCGCCGCGCGCATGGCCATTCAAGTACGACTGCTCCGCGCCTGCTAAAGATCCGAACCGGTAGTCGGTTGCTACAAAGCAGTCACTCGTGCCAGGAAAGCCGCCTTCATGAACGGCAGCTCATCGGGATCGACTGTGCGAAGGCGTAGCCTGTGAACCGTCTGGCAGCATAAAAAAGCAAGCTTGATTGCGCCATTGATCGCTCAATGCGACGGCGCCGGTAGAACATCATGTCTCGAATAGACTCGCCGGCGTCGCCAGCGACCACGCCATGCCCTTGAGAGGCCTCATAGGCTTCATCTGCTTCATGCCTTTGAGCGGCCTTAGCTGTTTGAGTCCCTTGAGAGGCTTGAGTGATTTGAGCGGCTTCATCGGGCCTCCCGATGAGCCGTCGGTAAACAAAACGACCCTGCCTGAATGATCCCAAACTTGACCGTTCTCAAAGAAACCCAGATGGGCGCCACCGAAGGAGTAGATCGAATCTGCATCAATGAACGCGATTGGTCGTCCTGCAAATGTGTAGATCGTCTCTCCATCATCTGAGTACGCGTACGGCCTGCCGTTCGCATCGAAGAAGTCAAGCGCCATCATTCCTCCCAGCTAAAGCTATACCTAAGTGAACGGGATTTTGCTGACCCTTATGCGGATCTCCGACGTCTCACGCGAGATCAGAGAAAATCGCATTTGCGCTTGCGCCGCATAGTCACGATGGCTTGGCACATGCAAAGCTTCAGGCCCAGCCTTCATACAACGTAGGATTAGATATCGACAGCGATCCCGAGATCCTCCATCAACTCGGGCACGTCTTGATAGTTGAGCCAGATCAGGAACCCCTTGTCGACGATGTTCAGTTTCTTGCCGGTCTGGTCGTAGTCGATGACGATGGGCATGATGTTCTTCTTGGTCTGAAGGGACGCCGCGGACTGAAGTGCTTGGCTAAGATTGCCGACGTTCAGTGAATCCTTGCGCGGATGGCACTTGTGCATGATTTCGCGGATATCGCGAAACCGTAGACCGTTCTCCAGTTCCTCGGGCTTTGCCGTCAGGATCGGATAGAGCAGCCAGCGGTACATCTCAAGTTCCGTCGCCTGGAAGCCGTCGGCGAAATTATTGAGGAACGACATATAGCGAGCGGATTGCTCGTCGACCACCTCCTTAACTAGCGCACTTACTTCGCTGGAGTTGCCGACAATTCGCCCATCCTCTACGGTGAACGTCACGCCACTGCGCACACACGTTCGCCGGCAGACCTCTTGCACCAAATAGACGCTGTCGAGGCAGTCCATCAGCAGTTCATCAATGAACTCTGGGGCAAAGGAAACACCTAGTAGAGCCCCTCCGTCATGGATGACCTCGCGGAGTTCCGCGTCGCTCCACTTGTCTGCATTGATAGAGATGACGCGGCCCGTTAGGTCTCCGTTGTATACGATTAGCCGGTTGTCTTCGAGCCAAACGCCAACCACGATAAACGTGATCTTGGACGTCTCGTGAAACGCCTTGAGGGCCACCGCGAAATCTCGCTGAGTGTCGTATGGCAGGTAGTGGAAGTCCTCCAAAACGATGAACTTGTCGAACGCGATGGACTTCAGCGCGGAGATGATGTCGTTGACATCATCCGGATCGAGTTCAAGAGGATTTGTTGTGACGTCGATGCCCGCGGAGCGCTCCTGCTCTCCAGCGACCTCAAATCCGACGCCAGCAAGTGCGGCATTAAACTTTGCAGCGATCTTATTCTTTCCCGAGATCGCCCTCTTCGTCGATTGAGTGAGTTCAAATCCCGCGCGCTTGAGGATGTTGCTGTGCAAATCGCCGAGGTCGCTGCGGTTCGAACACTGGACGAGGATGTAGTCGCTCTCTTGCAAGCAATGCTTGCGCAAGCTTGTCTTGCCCTGCTTCGAACTGCCGTAGACGACGATGTGTCGATTAGCGCTAAGCTCCGTCAACAATCGTTCATCAACCGATGGTCTAACCACATAGTTGAGTGGCAAATCGCGCGTGATACCGAAAACTTCGTCAGTGGTTGGCATGGGCGCTCCGTAGCGTTGAACATCTCAAAGAGGGTCTAGCGACGCTCTTGGTGGCATCTTAGCCGGTCAAGAGTCGGTAACCCGCTCTCGCGCTCTCAGAGCGGCGCGCTTCGCGGACGACAAATGAACCCGATACCTGCGAGCAGCTTCGGAGAGCTGAGCTCCTGCCTCCACCATTTTTACAACTGCGTCCTCGGTTCCCGGCGACATTGACCGAGGCCGTCCGATGCGCGCACCTCGCTCACGCGCTGCAGCTTGCCCCGCCATGCTTCTCTCGCGAATCATGTTGCGTTCGAATTCCGCGAATGCACCGAGCAATTGCAGCATCAGGCGGCCAGCAGCCGATGATGTGTCGATGGGCTCAGTGAGACTCCGAAAGCCGGCCCCAGCTATCTCAATGCGACGAAGTATCGCAAGCAGGTCGGACAGACTACGAGCCACGCGGTCAACCTTGTAGACCACGAGCACGTCGCCCGGCCGAAGAGCCGACAGGGCCGCATCGAGCTGCGGGCGCCAAGACGTCGCACTGCGCTTCTCCTCATACACGCGGCGCACCTTTGCGCGGCGTAGCGCGTCGCGCTGCAAGGTCGTTTCTTGCTCACTGCTCGACACCCGGGCATAGCCCACCAACATAACAACTCCCTACGATGGCGTTTTTCGGAGCCAAAAAGAGTACCCCTATGGGTACTAGAAGATGGATCGAAAAACGACCAGAAAAGAGGCCGAATCGATACCCATCATCAGGCCCACAAATCGGAGTGGAGTAGGCGGCGTCGCAGTGACATGAGCGCTTGAATTCTAGGTCAGCGTGACGGGCGCCGGTGGCGCTCGCTCAGGCAGCTTGCACCGCTCGACCAGGTGGAAACGCAGGCCACGCCAGTCGCTTCGCTTGGTGGCATGCCCCGGCCTGGCGGCCGCCCTGCGGGTGCGCAACCACCCGGCCTCGATGGAGGGAAACCGAACCGCATCGCCCGGAAAACGCCCCCGCCGACCCCGCTGGCGCTTCGAGGGGATCGGCGGGGGCGTTTTGAATACACCGGGCAATGCGGCCCGGTTTCTCGCTCAGGCAACCGCC
>Ga0207427_100368_pt1 | contig 27652 bp, 25 predicted proteins | sample AraplaCL_Cvi_mMS_FD_184268 | JGI IMG/M metagenome (GOLD analysis project Ga0207427, IMG submission 184268) | Arabidopsis root microbial communities from the University of North Carolina, USA - plate scrape CL_Cvi_mMS (SPAdes) (version 2) | ecosystem: Host-associated > Plants > Roots > Endosphere ... | reverse complement strand
AGACGTTCCTCGCGGGACCGTGCGGCGCGCTAGCCCAGTTTGACCAGGTTCTGCAGAACGAGCGCGCCCCCTCGATCTATCAACGTGCCCGCGTTGTTCAGCGAGCCCAGCTCGATCGGTGCGTATCCGAGATCGGAGATGAGCTTGGAGACGGCTGCGGTGGCGCTCGCTTCATCGCCGGCCACGAACATGACGCGCCGTCCGCCGTGCTCAACGGGTTCGGACGCCAACAGCTTCGCCGGCAGCTGGTTGAACGCCTTGACGACGCTGGCGCCGGAGAACGCGGACGCGACGACCACGGTCGACGGTCGGCCGCCCAGTTCCTCGATCGGCACGCCGTAGGTATTCATCGCGTCGACGATCACCTTGCCGTGGCGCTGTTCGAGCGCCCGTGCCACGTCCAGGTGTGCACGAAATGGAATGGCCAGGATGATGACGTCGGAGTCGAGCGCATCTTCCAACGTCAACGGGGTCACGTACCCTTCAAGCTCTCTTTCGAGCGCTTCCATGGTGTGCGGTCCGCGGGTGTTGGCGATGCCGACGGCGATGCCGCTGCGAGCGAAACGGCGAGCGAGGGCGCTGCCGACGTTGCCCGAGCCGATGATGGCGTAGGTCATGGAGTTGCCTTTCTGCTGTCTTGAGAATGGACCGTGAATCAGGCTGCGAGGGCGGCAATGTCGGCAAGCGCGCGCGACACGGCAGCCTCCGCTGCTTGCGGCCCCATGGCAAGCCCTTCGGCGCGAACGATGGTCACGTCGACCACCCCCAGGAAAGCCAGCAGGCCGATGAGGTAGCTCTCCTGGTGTTCCAGCGCCGCAGCGGGGCTGCCGGCGGAATAGACGCCGCCCCGCGACGACGCGATGAACGCCTTCTTGTTCTTGAGCAGGCCTTCGGGCCCGGTCGTGGTGTAGCGGAAGGTCTTTCCGGCGACCGCAATTCGGTCGATCCAGGCCTTCAAGGGCGTCGGGACCGACAGGTTGTACATGGGCGCGCCGATGACCAGCACATCGGATGCGATGAGCTCGTCCAGATAGGTGTTGCCCTTGACGAGGTCGGCCGTGATCGCCACGTCTTCGATCGTTGCACCCTGAAACGCCGCCATGTGCGTTCCGGACAGATGCAGGGCGGGGTCCGCAGCCAGGTCCCTGGCGACGACCCGGATGCCGGGGCGCAGTGCGCGCTGACGCGCCACGAGTTCGGCCGAGAGTCGCCGGCTGACGGAGGACGTGCCGAGAATGCTGGAGTCGAGGTGAAGTAGTTGCATGAATGCCTCTGGATGGTCGAGCCCGGGCTGACTGAACAAGGTGCCCGGGACGTTGTGTCGCTGGAACTTGATGGTGCGGGCGCCCGATGCTTCTGAGAAGACGGTATATTGAGATGCAATCCATCTGAATTGGAGATGGGAGGAACGACATGCTGGACGGCGTCTCGCTCGATCAATTGCGGACTTTCATCGCGGCCGTCGACGAAGGAAGCTTCTCCGCGGCCGCCAGGAAGCTCAACCGCGTGCAGTCTGCTGTCAGCGGCTGGATCGGAGGCCTTGAAGCACAGATCGGCGTCGCGCTGTTCGACCGGTCGGGCCGCTTCCCCAAGCTGACGCCCGAAGGCGTGTTGCTGCTCGCGGATGCCCGCAACGTCGTCGCAGGCGTCGATACCTTGAAGGCGCGTGCGCGCCTGATGTCGGCCGGATTGGAAGCCGAACTGTCGGTCGTCGTGGACGTCTTCTTTCCGACGGCGCTCGTGAGCGCGACCGCGAAGGCCTTTGCCAGGCGATACCCGCTCACTCCGCTGAGGCTGTTCGTGGAAGGCCTCGGTGCGGCGTATCAACCCGTCCTCGATGGCCGTTGCAGCCTGGGCATCCTGGCACCGCTCGACATGCCGTTTCCCTCGCTGGTCGCAGAGCGCATCGGAACCGTGCCGCTCGTGACCGTCGCGGCACGCGATCATCCGTTGGCGAGCTTCAAGCGGCAGATTCCGAAGGCGGCCTTGGCAAAGCACGTTCAGCTCGTGCTGACCGATCGCTCCGACCTGAGCGCCGGCAAAGACTACGGCGTCAAGTCGCCGACGACCTGGCGACTGGCGGATCTCTCGACGAAGCACGCGTTCCTCCTCGATGGCGTCGGGTGGGGGAACATGCCGGCGCACATGGTGGAAGCCGACGTTGCAGATGCCCGTCTCGTGATCCTCGAGGTCGAGGACATGCTGCCCACCGGCTTCTCTCTCGCCATGGCCGCGTTTCACCAAGCAGCCAGGCCGCCCGGGCCTGCGGGTCGATGGTTCATTGACGATCTTCGTGCGCGATTCGTTTGAGCGCGACGGCTCGGCTCGACGTGGCCAGGGCCGATCTGGCCTGGCCAAGCCATTGCGCCTCGGCAATTGCACGACTCATCTGGACGGCTTTGCGATTGCTGCCGTCCGCGCCTGCCCAGGCGCAGCGAAGCTCCCGTATCAAGGACAGGACGTCTCACCGCTGAGCACGATGGCCATTCACGGCCGCCGATGATGATGCCCGTCGCAGCGAGGCGGCCACTGCCTGCGGCAATGGTTCGTTGACGAGATTTTGTCTCGCACGCCTGCAACCTTTGCAGCTTATTTATGCGACTTTGGTTCAAATCTGAGTCGTCGCGACGCAGTCTCGCGCACTTCGTCGACCGGCACCTTCGCAGCAGCGAAGGCAGCCACCGCCACCAGCCGCCATGTTTGCCACCATCCTCACGAGCGTCACGTCCAGGCATCGTGCGTGGGCCTTCGGCCTCGCATGGATGCTGGTGCTGACGATCTTGAACGTCCAGACTGGCGGCGCCTGTCGCTCGACCGTGCTCTTCGCGATCCCGGTCGTGGCGGTCGCATGGAACGACTGGCGGTTGGGCTTCATGTTCGCGGCCCTTGCCGTCGTCGCCGCCAGGTACGCCAACGCGATGCCCGAGCCGGGATCGACCAGCCCGCTCTGGTTGGACGCCATGCTGGCGTTCGTCAAGTTGAGCATCGACGCCGTCGTTGCCAACGCCTGGGGGCGGCGCATGAGACTTCGCGGCGCGCAAGCGTCCCGCGCAGACGACCTGCCGGGCCAGGGACATCGCTGATCTGCATCGAGGGAGTGCATCGAACCATGAAGAGCCAAGCCAGCCAGTTGACTGCCTGGATGCAACCCGAGCAGATCCATCTGGACGTCCCCTTGCGCGACGTCCGGCACGCGCTCGAGTACATCGCCGATGCCATCGGTGCGGCCCACGGCCTCGAGAGCGGCCCCATCTTCCGCGCCTTGTCGCGGCGGGAGCAAGCCGGCTCGACAGCGTTGGGCGGCGGGTTCGCCATACCGCATGCCAGGATCCCGGGGATCGATCAGCCGCTGACCATGCTCGTCCGCGCTCGCCAGGCCATCGAATTCGACGCACCCGATCGCGCTCCCGTGAACCTGGTGCTCGCCATCGTGGTGCCGGCGCACGGCGACACGCAGGACCACCTGGAGCTGCTGGCACTCATCTCTGAAGTCTTCTCGCAGCGCGGTCTGCGCGCGCAGTTGGACGACGCCGTCGACACGACCAGCGCCGCGCGGGCAATCAGCGCGGCAGCGCAGCGCGGGCAATAGCACTCGCTGTCAAGCCTGCCCAGGCTGAGCAACTCAAGGCACGAACCGATACCCCACGCCCGCTTCCGTCAGCAGGTGCACGGGCTGCGACGGATCGGTCTCGATCTTCTTTCGCAACTGGCCCATGTAGACACGCAGGTAAGGCGTGTCCTCGCCGTGGCTCGATCCCCAGACCGCATGCAGCAGCTGGCGATGGGTGCGCACGCAGTTGGGGTGGCCAGCCAGGTGCACCAGCAAGCGGTATTGGATCGGCGTCAGGTGGACACCGTTGCCGCCCTTCTCGACGGTGCGATGCAACAGGTCGATCTTGACGTCGCCAAACTCGATGGTCGTCTCGCCGGCCGCGCTCGCGCGAGTACGCCGGCGCAACTGTGCCCGGACGCGCGCGAGCAGCTCGCCGGCGCCGAAGGGCTTGACGAGGTAGTCGTCAGCGCCCGCGTCGAGCGCGCCGATCTTGTCGGTCTCGGTCGTGCGCGCCGAGAGCACCAGGACAGGCATGTCGGACCAGGCACGCAGGTCGCGGATCAGCTCGACGCCATCCCCATCGGGCAGTCCGAGGTCGAGCACCACGAGATCGGGCCGTCGCGTGCCGGCCTCGATCAGGCCGCGCTTGACCCCGTCGGCTTCGACCACCTCGAACCCTTCGCCGACCAGGGCCATCCGCAGGAAGCGGCGGATCTCGACCTCGTCCTCGACGATCAGGATGCGTTGCACTGTTTCACCCATGCGACTCATCGTGATCCTCTTGCTGGTTCTCAAGCGGCTCCAGGCCGTCCAGGCGCGGTGGGTTGCCCCGGGGCAGCTCGATCGTGAAACGCGCGCCACCCAACGGTCGAGTCTCGCCACGGATGGTGCCCCCGTGCGCCTCGATGATCGACCGGCAAATGGCCAGGCCCAGGCCAACGCCGGGGGTCGCACTCTCCTTGCGGCCGCGCTCGAACATGTCGAAGATCGCAGTCTCCCTGCCCTTCGGCAACCCGGGGCCGGTGTCGTCGACCGTGATCACGACACGGTCGCCGACGGCCTGCGCGCCGATGTCGACGGGGCTGCCGGGTGGCGTGTACTTGGCTGCGTTCTCGAGCAGGTTGCACAGCACGCGCTCGAACAGCACGGCATCGATGTCGACCAAAGGCAGGTCGTCCGCCAGTTGCACCTTGACGCGCCGGTTCTCCAGCACGCTGCTCATGGCCTTCAACGACGTCCCGATCACCTCCTCGAGCGGCTGCCACTCTCGATTCAGCTGCACCGGCCCGGACTGCAGGCGCGCCATGTCGAGCAGGTTGCTCACGAGCGAGTTCATCCGCATCGCGGCGTCCTTGATCCGATGCGCCGTCTCGAGTTCGTCGGAGCTTGCGGGAAGCTTCATCATCGTCAGCGACTCGGCCATGCCGACCAGCGCCGACAGCGGCGTGCGCACGTCGTGCGAGATGGCGGCGAGCAGGGAGTTCCGCAGCCGCTCGGACTCCATCTGCACGGTGACGGTCCGGGCCACGTCCACGTAGTGCACGCGCTCCAGGGAGATGGCCAGCAGCGACGCGCAGGTATCCAGCAGGCGGCGTTGTTCGGGGCCGGCCAGGCGGCCCGGCGTATCGGTGCCGATCGCCAGCACACCGCGCATGCGCATCGGCGCCTTCAACGGGACGTACAGCACGGGAGACGCGGCGAGCGTGTTCGTGCCGTAGCCGGCGGCCTCGTCGTGGTCGAACGCCCACTGGGCAACGCCGACATCCAGGCCCCGCGGCTGACCCTCTGCAGGCACGGGATCGTGAAGGCGATCCTCGAGGTCGGCGACGATCAAGGCCGACGACGCTCCGAACTCCGACTTCATGAATCGTGCACCGATCTCCGCGATCTGCTCGGGCATCAGGGCACCGGACAGGTCGCGCGACATCGCGTACATCGCCCGCACCCGTTCCTCGCGCAGCCGCGAAACGCGGGCCTGGAACTTGAGGCCGGCCGTCAACTGGCCGATGACGAGTGCGACGACCAGCATGACGCCGAAGGTCAGCAGGTACTGCGCATCCGACACGCTGAAGCTGAATCGCGGCGGCACGTAGAAGAAATCGAACATCAGCACCGTCAGCAACGATGCCAGCACCGCTGGCCCGCGGCCGAACCGCACCGCCACCCCCCCCACCGCCAGCAGGAAGATCATGACCAGGTTGGCCTCGGCCAGGCGCGCGGTCAGCGGCGCCACGAGCAGCGTGACCACCGCGCAGATCAGGGCGCTCCACCCGTAGTCGGACCATCGGATCGAGTCCTTCTCCTGGAGGCTGGTCTTGCGATCGTCGCCGCGCGCCGCGACGCGGTCGCTCGAAGGAAGCGCGACCTGGAGGATGTCCAGGTCATCCGCCAGCGATCCGACCGCTTCAGCGAGCCGGTGCTGCCAGGGACGACGTAGCCGGTTCGTGTCTCGCCCCAGCACGACGCGCGGCAGGTTGTGGTCATGCGCGTACCGCACGATGGTCGCCGCGAGTTCGCCGCCGCTCAGCACCGCCGTGATCGCGCCGTTGTCCTCGGCAGACTTCAGCACTTGCAGGATGCGCTGCCGCTTCGCGTCGGGCAGGCGCTGCAGCGCCGGCGTCTCCACGTAGACGCAGTGCCAGGGCACGCCCAGCTGCGCCGACAGGCGCGCCGTCGTGCGCACCAGCTTCTCCGATCGCTCGTCGGGGCCGACACACAGCAGGATCGACTCCCGCGTGTGCCAGACCGGCGCCGCCTGCAGGTTGCGCCGGTACTGCAGCATCTCGCTGTCGACGCGGTCAGCGGTGCGGCGCAGCGCCAGCTCGCGCAGCGCGATCAGGTTGCCCTTGCGGAAAAAGTTGCGGACCGCGCGCTCGGCCTGCTGAGGCAGGTAGACCTTGCCTTCCTTCAGTCGCAGCAGCAGGTCGTCGGGCGGCAGGTCGACGATGACGACTTCGTCGGTCTCGTCGAAGACCTTGTCGGGAACGGTCTCCCAGACGCGGATGCCCGTGATGCCGGTGACGATGTCGTTCAGGCTTTCCAGGTGCTGGACGTTCATCGCCGACCAGACATCGATGCCGGCGTCGAGCAGCTCCTCGACGTCCTGCCAGCGCTTGGCGTGGCGCGACCCCGCCACGTTGGAATGCGCGAGCTCGTCGACCAGGATCAGCTGCGGCTTGCGCGCCAACGCGCCGTCCAGGTCGAACTCGGGCAGCACGCGGTCGCGGTAGGCGACCTGCTTCAACTCCAGCCGCGGCAGGCCGGCCACGAGCGCCTCCGTCTCGGCGCGTCCGTGCGTCTCGATGACGCCGATGATGACATCGACACCTTGCTGCTGCTGCACGCGCGCGGCCGACAGCATCGCGAACGTCTTGCCGACGCCGGCGGACGCGCCGAAGAACAGCTTGAGCTTTCCCCGGCGCGCCTGGATCTCGTCGTCCTTGATCTTGGCGAGGAGCAGGTCGGGATCGGGTCGGTTGTCCGTCATCGAAGTACGTCCGTGGCGAGGTTTTCAGACGGTAGCAGACCCGATGCGCACGTCAGAACGTGCGGCCGACCTGCAGGATGAACGCCGGCTTGTTGACGTTGCGCGTCTGGCCGTTGCCGAACGAGAGGCCGCCGACCGGCGGGCGGTAGAACTTGTTGTTGTTCGCGCCCGCACCGGCCGCGGAGACGCTCCAGCCGCCCGTGAAGGTCTTGCTGAGCGTCACGCGGTAGTCGGTGTAGTCGGGGTTCACGCCGCCATAGGTCGCCTTGACGTCGGTGTGGCCGACGTGGCCGGCCAGGCTGATGTCGTCCGCGATGGGCCAGGTGACGGTCACGTCGTGGTACAGCGTGCCGCTCGTGTGGCCCGAGTAGCCGGTGGAGGCGTTGGCGCCGAAGTAGTCGGTGGCGGAGACCGACAGCTTGTAGCTGATCCACTTCCAGCTCACGCCGGCGTTCAGCTCGAAGGTGTTCAGGCTCTGCGACGGCAGCGTGCACGGCGCGGTCGGATAGGCGGCCGAGGGGCAGGCCGACTTGTCGAAGTTGGCGCCCGGGTAGTAGTAGCCGTAGCCGCCCAGCGTGTAGCCGAAGTCGTCGTTGATCTTGCCGTTGTAGCCGGCGTAGTAGTCCATCTCCAGGCTGCCGCCCGGGTACGAGTTGCCGGAGACGTTGGAGGCCCACACGCCGGCGTAGATGCCGTTGGCCAGCGTCAGGTCGGCGCCGCCCTGGACAGCCGGCTTGCCCCAGGTCTGGTCGATGCCGCGGAAGCGGTAGTCGCTCACGAGGTTGATGTTGGTGGTGGCCGTCACGAACGGCGCGGGCGCCGGCGCGGAGGCCGCGGCATCGGGTGCAGCAACCGCATCCGCGGCTTGGGCCGGCGGGCAGGCGAGGAGGACGGAGAACGCCAGCATCGAAGTGCCGGCCAGGAAACGAGTCGAGTTCATGGTTGTGGAAGAACGGAATGCGAAGGCCCGCCCGATGTCCGCCCCGAAGTGCGAGGACACCGAACCCCTTGCAGCTTTCGCCGCAAGGGAGGTCGACAGCGTGCCGAGCCGGCGCGAGCTGTCTGGATGCGATCAGGACGCGTGGACGTGCTGCAGATCGAGGTTCAGCTCGAGCACGTTCACGCGCGGCTCGCCGAGCAGCCCGAACAGGCGGCCCTGCGTATGGCGGGTGATGAGGTCGTCGACGACCGACGGCGACAAGCCACGCAGGCGCGCGACGCGTGGCGCCTGGTACTGCGCGGCGGCCAGGCTGATCTCGGGATCGAGGCCGCTCGCCGAAGTCGTGACGAGGTCGACCGGGACTGCCGCCTTGTTGCCTGGATCGGCGGCGCGGAGCGCGTCGACACGGCCCTTGATGGCGTCGGTCAGCGCCGGGTTCAGCGGCCCCAGGTTGGAGCCGGCCGAGCCCTGGCCGTTGTTGGCCATCGGCGAGGTGGCCGAAGGACGGCCCCAGAAGAACTTCGGATCGGTGAAGTTCTGGCCGATCAGCGACGAGCCCACGGTCTTGCCGTTCTCGACGATCAGGCTGCCCGCCGCCTGGTGCGGGAAGGCGGCCTTGGCCACGCCGGTCACCGCCAGCGGGTAGATGACGCCGGTGACGACGGTCAGCACGACGAACAGGCTGATGGCGGGACGAATCAATGCTTTCATGTGGAACTCCGGTTCAGGCCATGCCGAGCAGGCTGAGCACCATGTCGATCAGCTTGATGCCGACGAACGGCACGATCACGCCGCCCAGGCCGTAGATCGCGAGGTTGCGGCGCAGCAGCAGCGCGGCGCCGACGGCGCGGTACTTCACGCCCTTGAGCGCCAGCGGGATCAGGAAGATGATGACCAGCGCGTTGAAGATCACCGCCGACAGCACCGCCGACGACGGGCTGGCCAGCCGCATCACGTTGAGCGCGCCGAGCTGCGGATAGGTGGTGACGAAGGCCGCCGGGATGATGGCGAAGTACTTGGCGACGTCGTTGGCGATGGAGAACGTCGTCAGCGAGCCGCGCGTCATCAGCATCTGCTTGCCCGTCTCCACCACCTCGATCAGCTTGGTCGGGTTGGAGTCGAGGTCGACCATGTTGCCGGCCTCCTTGGCCGCCTGGGTGCCCGAGTTCATCGCCACCGCGACGTCGGCCTGCGCGAGCGCCGGGGCGTCGTTGGTGCCGTCGCCGGTCATCGCCACCAGGCGGCCTTGCGCCTGGTAGTCGCGGATCAGCGTGAGCTTCTGCTCGGGGGTCGCTTCCGCGAGGAAGTCGTCGACGCCCGCCTCCGCGGCGATCGCGGCCGCCGTGAGCTTGTTGTCGCCGGTCACCATGACGGTCTTGATGCCCATGCGGCGCAGCTCGGCGAAGCGCTCCTTGATGCCGCCCTTGATGATGTCCTTGAGCTCGATCACGCCCAACACGCGCTTGCCGTCCGCCACGACCAGCGGCGTGCTGCCGCGGCGCGAGACGTTGTCGATCGTGGTGACGAGGTCGGCCGGGAAGCTGCCTCCCAGTGCCTCGACATGCTTGCGGATGGCGGACGCGGCGCCCTTGCGGATCTGGCGCGGCGTCGATTCGCCGGCGGCGGGAAGGTCGACGCCGCTCATGCGGGTCTGTGCCGTGAAGTGGACGAAATGCGCGCCGAGCGACTGGATGTCGCGTTCGCGCAGGTTGTACTTCTGCTTGGCCAGCACCACGATGCTGCGGCCTTCCGGCGTCTCGTCGGCCAGCGATGCGAGCTGCGCGATGTCGGCCAGGTCGGCTTCCTTGACGCCTTGAGCGACGAGGAAGGCCGACGCCTGGCGGTTGCCCAGGGTGATCGTGCCGGTCTTGTCCATCAGCAGCACGTCGACGTCGCCGGCGGCCTCGACGGCACGACCGGACGTGGCGATCACGTTGGCCTGCATCATGCGGCTCATGCCGGCCACGCCGATAGCCGACAGCAGGCCCGCGATGGTGGTCGGGATCAGGCACACCAGCAGCGCGATCAGAACGGTCACCGTGACCGGCGTGCCGGCCTTGGCCACCTCGACGCTGAACATCGAGAACGGCAGCAACGTCACCGTCACGCCCAGGAACACGATGGTCAGCGCGACGAGCAGGATGGTCAGCGCGATCTCGTTGGGCGTCTTCTGGCGCTTGGCGCTCTCGACCATCGCGATCATGCGGTCGACGAAGGTCTCGCCCGGGTTCGTGGTGACGCGCACCACGATCCAGTCCGACAGCACGCGCGTGCCACCGGTCACGGCCGAGAAGTCGCCGCCCGACTCTCGGATGACCGGCGCCGATTCGCCGGTGATCGCGCTCTCGTCGACCGAGGCGACGCCTTCGATGACCTCACCGTCGGCCGGGATGACGTCGCCCGCGATCACGTAGACGGCATCGCCCTTGCGCAGGTTCTGCGATTCGATCGGCAGCCACTTCGCCGTGGACACCGGCTGTTCCAGCTTCTTGGCCCAGGTCTCCTTCTTGAGGCTGCGCAGCGAGGCTGCCTGCGCCTTGCTGCGACCTTCGGCGAGCGCCTCGGCGAAGTTGGCGAACAACACGGTGAACCACAGCCACAGCGTGATCGCCAGGATGAACCCGGCCGAAGCCTCGCCCTTGCCGACGACGGCCTGGACGGCCAGCACGCTGGTGATGATGCTGCCGATGTAGACGACGAACATCACCGGGTTGCGCCACTGGACGCGCGGGTCCAGCTTCAGGAACGACTCCTTGATGGCCGGCTTGACCAGCTTGGGGTCGAACAATGTAAAAGTAGTGCGAGTCATGTTTGAGCTCACTTCCAGAGCACGAGGTGCTCGAGCACCGGGCCGAGCGCCAGGGCCGGCACGTAGTTCAGCAGGCCGACGAGCAGCACCACGCCGATCAGCAGCGACACGAACAACGCGCCGTGCGTGGGCATCGTTCCCTCGTTGGCGACGATGCGCTTCTTGGCGGCCATGGAGCCGGCGATCGCCAGCACGGGCACGATCACGCCGAAGCGGCCGAACCACATCGCGATGCCGAGCATGATGTTGTAGAACGGCGTGTTGGCCGAGATGCCGCCGAACGCGCTGCCGTTGTTGTTGGCCGCGGACGTGAAGGCGTACAGGATCTCGGAGTAGCCGTGCGCGCCGGGATTGGCGATGCCAGCCTTGCCAGCGTCGGTCATGACGGCGATGGCGGTGCCCGCCAGAACGAGCAGCGGCGTGACGAGGATGGCGATCGACGTCATCTTCATCTCGTAGGACTCGATCTTCTTGCCCAGGTACTCCGGCGTGCGGCCGATCATCAGGCCGGCGATGAATACCGCCAGGATCGCGAAGATCAGCATGCCGTACAGGCCCGTGCCGACGCCGCCGAAGACGACTTCGCCCAGCTGCATGTTGACCAGCGGCACCATGCCGCCCAGCGGCGTGAACGAGTCGTGCCACGAGTTGACGGCGCCGCAGGACGCGTCGGTGGTGATGGTGGCGAACAGGCCGGAATCGGCGATGCCGAAACGGGTCTCCTTGCCTTCCATGTTGCCGCCCGGCTGGGTGGCCGTGACGGACTGGTCGACGCCCAGCGCCGCGAACTGCGGGTTGCCCTGCTGCTCGAAGCTCATCGCGCCGATGGCACCCACGAAGAACAGCACGAACATCGCGATGTAGATCGTCCAGCCCTGCCGCTTGTCCGACACCATGCGCCCGAACGCGAAGCACAGGCCCCCCGGGATCAGGAAGATCGACAACATCTGCACGAAGTTCGTCAGCGGCGTCGGGTTCTCGTAAGGATGCGCCGAGTTGGCGTTGAAGAAGCCGCCACCGTTGGTGCCCAGCATCTTGATCGCTTCCTGCGAGGCGACCGGGCCCATGGCGATGGTCTGGATGTCCGAGGACTTGTCCGCCATCACCGGCTGGCCCTTGGCATCCTTCAGCGGCTGGCCGTCGGTGCCCAGCTTGGGCTCCTGCCACTTGCTGACCTCGACCGTATGGACATCCTTGTAGGCATCGAAGTTCTGCACGACGCCCTGTTGCACGAGGAACAGCGCGAACACGAACGACAGCGGCAGCAGGATCCACATCGTCACGCGGGTCAGGTCGACCCAGGCATTGCCGATGCCCTTGATCGTGTGGCGTGCGAAGCCGCGGATCAGCGCGATCACGACCACGATGCCGGTGGCCGCCGAGAAGAAGTTCTGAACGGCCAGCGCGAGCATCTGCGTTAGGTAGCTCATCGCCTGCTCGCCGCTGTAGCCCTGCCAGTTCGTGTTGGTCACGAAACTGATGGCCGTGTTGAACGACGAGTCCGGCGAGATGTTGGCCATCGCCTGCGGGTTCAGCGGCAGCCACAGTTGCAGGCGCTGGATCGCGTAGACGACGAGCACGCCCAGGCCGTTGAACAGCAGGATGGCCAGCGCGTACTGCAGCCAGCCCATGTCGTGGTCGGCCTTGACGCCGCACAGGCGGTACAGGCCGCCTTCGATCCGGGACAGGAACCCGAACTTTCCTTCCACCACGTTGGCGATATAGCGCCCGGTGGGAATGGCCAGTGCCAACAGCACGACGCTGTAGGCCACCAGCAGGAACCATGAATGGCTGGTCACGAGAATTTCTCCGGTTGCAGCAACGCGATGACGAGATAGACCAGCAGGCCCACCGACACCACGCCTCCAAGCACATACAGCCAGGTCATTGCTTGTTCCCTCCTGCCAGCAGCGCACAGCCGCGGGCCATGCCGGCCAACAGCAGCCAGAACACGACCGCGAGCCCGACGTAAACGACATCCATGGGACGCCCTCCTGAATAAGACAGGTGGCACTGTAGAAATTCGCGCGTCAAGATGTCGGTAAATTTCCGGGCGTGCGCATAAAGATCGCGTATACGGCACGCCGCAAGCTCGACCGGCGCCGAGCGCGAGCCAAGTTCTTCATGCGTTCTTCATGGCCAGCCGACGAACGCGTCGATCCCTCGACGGCTCGCATCGCGCGCTGCGCCGGCCGCGGGATGTCTGTCACCCGCGGTGCAGCCGGACGGGTGCTTGATGGAATCTTTGCAGCGGCCGCCCGAATCTCGACGACCTCCTGATGCGATGTCGTCTCCAATGGCTCTCGGCTGCCGCCGTGCGTCGGTACGGGCGATCGACGTTCTGCTACCAACTCTCCGTCGACATCATCGTCGCCATCTTCGGGGTCGGACGATCGAGGTCGCCGCGCTGCCTGCTAGATCTGGACGCGCGTCCCCAGTTCGATGACCCCGTTGTTGGGCAGCTTGAAGAACTCGACCGCGCTGCCGGAGTTGCGGCTCATGGCCGCGAACAGGCGCTCTCGCCAGTGCGCCATCCCGGCGCCCTTGGTGGGGATGACGGTCTCTCGACTCACGAAGTAGCTGGTACGCATCGGGTCGATGTCCAGCCCCACCCCGCTGCAGAGCGCCAGTGCGGCAGGAACGTCCGGCGAATTCATGAATCCATAGGCGATCCGCACCTGCCAGATGTCGCGCGCCACCTCGGTCGCCTCCACACGCTCGTCGGCAGGCACCCACGGGACGTCACTGAACGTCACGGTGAGGATGATGTTCTGCTCATGCAGCACGCAGTTGTGCTTGAGGTTGTGCAGCATCGCCTGCGGCACCCGGTCGACATTGGCCACCGGATAGATCGCGATGCGCGGAGCGCGCTGCAGCGTGGCGTCCTGGCTGAGCGCGGTGACGAAGGGCACCAGTTCGGGATCGTCGGCGGTGATCTGTTCGACCAGCAACTCGCGGCCGCGCTTCCACGTCGCCATGATCGTGAAGATCACCACGCCCATCGTGAGCGGGAACCAGCCGCCGTCCAGGAACTTGAGCGAGCACGACGCCACCAGGACGGCGTCGAAGACAAGGAATACGCTTGTCGACGCCAGGGCCAGCGGCAGCGGGTAGTTCCATGCGTGGCGCACGATGAAAAAGGTCAGGATGGTCGTGATCAGCATCGTCGCCGTGACGGCGATGCCGTACGCGGCGGCGAGCGCGGAGGAGCTCTGGAATCCGATGACCGCCAGGACGACCGCGATCAGGAGCGCCCAGTTGGCGCGCGGCACGTAGATCTGGCCGGCCTCCTTGGCCGACGTGAACAGGATCTGCATGCGCGGCAAGAAACCGAGCTGGATGGCCTGCTGGGTCATCGAAAATGCGCCCGAGATCACGGCCTGCGACGCGATGACGGTGGCGATCGTCGCCACGATGACCGCGGGCACCAGGAGCGCCGACGGAAACAGTCGGAAGAACGGATTTTCCAGCGCTGCCGGATCACGGATGAGCAATGCCCCCTGGCCCAGGTAGTTCAGGGTCAGCGATGGCAGCACGACGCCGATCCATGCGTACTGGATGGGCCGGCGGCCGAAGTGGCCCATGTCCGCGTAGAGCGCCTCTGCACCGGTCAGGGCCAGTACGATCGCCCCGACGGCAGCGAAGAGGTGCCACCCGCGTTCCGCCAGGAAGGCGTAGGCATGCATCGGGTTGAACGCGGCCAGCACCTCGGGGCGGCGCAGGATCTGCACGGCACCGGCCACGGCCAGGCCACCGAACCACAGCAGCATGATCGGCCCGAACAATTTGCCCACGGTCGCAGTGCCATGTCGCTGAATCAGGAACAGGCCCACCAGGATGCCGATGCTGACCGGCACGACGAATTTCGCCAGGCCGGGGGTGACGATCTCCATGCCCTCGAGCGCGCTCAGCACCGAGATGGCCGGCGTGATGACGCTGTCGCCGTAGAACAGCGATGCACCGAAGACCCCCAGCATCAGCAGCACCACGCGCCGCTTCGGGGTGCTGCCGGCCGCGTGCGCCGCCAGGGCCGTCAGCGCCATGATGCCGCCCTCGCCCCGGTTGTCCGCGCGCAGGATCAGCAGCACGTACTTCAGCGTCACGACGAACATCAGCGCCCAGAAAATGACGGACGTCGCTCCGACGATGTGCGGCTGGTCGAGCGCAATGCCGATCTGAGGGCTGAACACCTCGTGCAGCGTGTACAGCGGGCTGGTGCCGATGTCGCCGTAGACGACTCCGAGGGCACCCAGCGCCAGCGGCAATGAGGACTTTCGTTGAGCGGATTGGTTCATGACGGGATGCCCGGCCAGGGCTTGTTCGCGTTCGTGACTTCGCGGCTCAGGCGGTCCCTGCCAGCGCATGCTGACGCAGGCTCGGACAAGGCACCACGATAGCAGCGTTGCAGCTGCCGGCAATCTCTCGCGCGTCGCCCGAACCTGTCGGGAAGCCGTAGGTCATCCTGCTGCGCCTGGCCGGGTGTCGCACTCCTGGTCGCCTCCTGGATCGCGGAACACCTGCAGGCGCAGCCGATGGTCGACCCGCGCCTGCTGCGCACGCGCGACTTCGCCGGCAGCGCCGCGGCGATGGTGGGCTACGCCGCGGCGGCGCAGCGTAGGCTGGGCTCGGAGCACCGCGGCGAAGCCGCCACGGCGCTGCGACAGGCCTTCGCCGGCGGCTCTGGCGTGACTGCATGGGCCGCCTCGGCGATCGGCATGACATCCTGCTGCCTGAGGCTGATGTTGCTGCGCGGCGGCCCGGAGCCGGCGGCCGGCGTGTTCCACGTCGCCCCGGGCGAGCGACCTCACCCGGGCCGGGGGTCACTTCGGAGCTGACTCGAGGCCTCGCTCGTGACGACTGATCTGCAGCCATCCCCGAGCATCGGAGCCACCGGTTCAGTACTCTCCGGGGCCCTGGTAATCCGGCGCCAGGTTCTCGAACTTCGTCCACTGCCGCAGGAACGCGAGCTTGGTGGTGCCGACCGGGCCGTTACGCTGCTTGGCGATGATGATCTCGGCGACGCCCGGCTCCTTGGATTCCTTGTTGTAGTACTCGTCGCGGTAGATGAACATGATGATGTCGGCGTCCTGCTCGATGGCGCCAGATTCGCGCAGGTCGGACATCATCGGGCGCTTGTCCGGGCGCGATTCCACGCTTCGATTGAGCTGGGACAGCGCGATCACGGGGCAGTTGAGCTCCTTGGCCAGCGCCTTCAGGCCGCGCGAGATCTCGGAGATCTCGGTGGCGCGGTTCTCGCCGTTGCCCGAGCCCGTCATCAGCTGCAGGTAGTCGATCACGATCAGGCCCAGCTGGCCGCACTGGCGAGCCTGGCGGCGCGCGCGGGCACGCAGTTCCGGCCCGGTCAGGCCGGGGGTCTCGTCGATGAAGATCGACGACTTGGACAGCCGCTCCACGGCCTCCGTCAGCCGGCCCCACTCGTCGTTGTCGAGGCGGCCGGTGCGCAGGTGCTGCTGGTCGATGCGGCCCTGCGAGCCGACCATCCGCAGCGCGAGCTGGTTCGCGCCCATTTCCATCGAGAACACGACGACCGGCAGGCCTTCGTTGACCGAGACGTTCTCGGCGATGTTCAGCGCGAAGGCGGTCTTGCCCATCGAGGGTCGCGCCGCCAGGATGATCAGGTCGCCCGGCTGCAGGCCCGCGGTGTTGCGGTCGAAGTCGTAGTAGCCGGTGCGCACGCCGGTGACGTCCTCGGCGCCGTTCTCGGCCAGCTCGGTCACGCGGTCGATCAGCGCCACCGCGAGCTGGTCCATGCTGTGGAAGCCCTGCTTGTTGCGGTTGCCTTCCTCGCCGATCTTGAAGATCTTGCCCTCGGCCTCGTCCAGGATCTGGTTGACCTGGCGGCCCTGCGGGTTGAACGCGTTGGTGGCGATCTCGTCGGAGGCGGCGATCAGCTTGCGCAGGATGGCGCGCTCGCGCACGATCTCCGCGTAGCGACGCATGTTGGCCGCGCTGGGCACGCTCTGCGCGAGCTGGTTGAGGTAGGTCAGGCCGCCCGAGTCCTCGGCCTTGCCCGACATCTGCAATTGCTCGTAGACCGTGATGACGTCGGCCGGCTTGCTGGCGGCCACCAGCGCCGAGATGGCGCCGAAGATCAGCCGGTGCTCGAAGCGGTAGAAGTCGTCGGTGGTGATGACGTCGGCGGCGCGGTCCCAGGCGCCGTTGTCCAGCAGCAGGCCGCCCAGCACGCTCTGCTCGGCCTCGATGGATTGCGGCGGGACGCGCAGCTTGGCGACCTCGTCGTCGCGGGCCGGGCCGCGATTGGGGAGCGCCGAATCAAACACGGTAGTCATTGAGGACGATGGTTCCAGTGCCCGGGTAAACCCACAAGCCCAGGAAACTACGCTGTGCACAGACCTGGGGACAACATGCCATCCCCTGTGAACAAGCTGGGGACGACCTGGGGACAGTCCGGGAAAACAGTTTCCGGAAATGAAAAAGGCCGACTTGCGTCGGCCTCTCTGATCACTCGCGGGCAAAAGCCCGCATCGATCAGTCTTGCTCGGCGACGACCTGCACCGTCACGTCGACGACGACGTCGGTGTGGGCGGCGATCGAGACGGCGTGCTCGCCGACGGTCTTGAGCGGACCGTTGGGCAGGCGCACTTGCGACTTGGCCACTTCGTAGCCGTTCTTGGTCAGCGCTTCGGCGATGTCGGCGTTGGTGACCGAACCGAACAGTCGACCGTCGACGCCGGCCTTCTGCGAGATGCGGACGGTCTTGCCGGTCAGCTTCTCGCCGAACGCTTGCGCGGTGGCCAGCTTCTCGGCGGCGGCCTTTTCCAGCTCGGCGCGGCGATCTTCGAATTCCTTGATCGCGGTCGCGGTGGCGCGGCGCGCCACGCGGGTCGGGATCAGGAAGTTGCGCGCGTAGCCGTCCTTGACCTTGACGACGTCGCCCAGGTTACCCAGGTTGGCGACCTTTTCCAGCAGGATGATTTGCATGGGTCGTCTCTCCTCAGACCTTGTGTTGATCGCTGTACGGCAGCAGCGCCAGGAAGCGGGCGCGCTTGATGGCCGTGGTCAGCTGGCGCTGGTAGAACGCGCGCGTGCCGGTCAGGCGAGCCGGCGTGATCTTGCCGTTCTCACCCACGAAATCGCGCAGGGTGTCGACGTCCTTGTAGTCGATCTGCTCGACCTTGGCGACGGTGAAGCGGCAGAAGCGCTTGCGGCGGAACAGCAGCGATTGCTGGTTGCGCTTCGGACGCTTGTCCTTGGAAAAACGAGACTTCGGCGGGGGCATGGTGATGACCTCTCGAGAAATGGGTTCCGAATGAATGGCGTGGGGGACGTGCTGTCAGGCGTCGACGTCGGTGACGTGGAAGACAAGGCCCTTCGCGTTTCGCGAGGGAGCGAGGAATCCGGCGTAGCTGGCGACCTGTCCCAGGGGAAGGGTCGCGATCTTGCGCGTGATCTCGCCGATCGCCACCGCACGGATCGTCAGGACGACCTTGCGCGGCTGCTTGTCTTCGACCACCTCGGATTCGTGCTTCAGGCTCAGGTCGAGCGCTGGAAGTCCGGCCGGGGTGTACCGGGTCGCACCGCGTTCCACCAGCTCCGCAGAGAGAATCAGCCGATTCATCGCTGCTCAGCGGCGGGGCGCGGGGTTTGCCTTCAGGCCGTCGCCTCCTGCGACGATGCCGACTTGCGGGCTTCTTCCTTCTCCACGGCCTTCATCATGACGGACGGGGCGGTGTCGGCCTTGTCGCGCAGCACGGTGAGGTGGCGCAGGACGGCATCGTTGAAGCGGAAACCGGTTTCCAGTTCGGCCAGGGCTTCCTTGCCGCACTCGATGTTCAGGCAGATGTAGTGAGCCTTGGCGAGCTTCTGGATCGTGTAGGCCAGCTGGCGGCGGCCCCAGTCTTCCAGTCGGACCACCTTGCCACCGGAGTTGGTGACGAGGGCCTTGTAGCGTTCCAGCATGGCCGGAACCTGTTCGCTTTGATCCGGGTGGATCAGCAGAACGATTTCATAGTGACGCATGAACACTCCTTGTGGATTTCCAGCCTGGCTGGAATGAAGCCGCCCCGACAGCGTCAACTAGAAGGCTGGAACGTCCGGAATGACGCGCCAGCCACGGGTGCGGCAAGGAAAGCCAAAGAGTATACCACCCCACGCTCGCTTGCGCGAGCTGCCCCCGAGGGGACGGCCGCGAACGGCCCGGCAGAGCCGGATCCGTCGCTCCCTTGGATCGCGTGCCACCGCCTGGGCTGCAGCGCCGGGCGGAATGAAAAACAGCCCGCGAGGCGGGCTGCCGAGCTGTCCGCAGGGACCTTACTTTCTGGCCGCGAGCGCGGTCCAGGTCTCGACCACCGTGTCCGGGTTCAGCGAGATCGACACGATGCCCTCGTCGGCCAGCCAGGCCGCGAAGTCCGGGTGGTCGCTGGGGCCCTGGCCGCAGATGCCCACGTACTTGCCCGTGGCGCGGCAGGCGTTGATGGCGCGCGAGATCATCGCCTTGACCGCCGGATCGCGCTCGTCGAAGTCCTCGGCGAGCTGCTCCAGGCCGGAGTCGCGGTCCAGGCCGAGGGTCAGCTGCGTCAGGTCGTTGGAGCCGATGGACATGCCGTCGAAGTGCTCCAGGAACTGGTCTGCCAGGATGGCGTTGCTGGGCACCTCGCACATCATGATGATGCGCAGGCCATCACCACCACCAGACGCGCCGCGCTTGAGGCCGCGCTCGGCCAGCATCGTCACCACGCGCTCGGCCTGGCGCACCGTGCGCACGAACGGCACCATGATCTCGACGTTGGTCAGGCCCATGTCGTGGCGCACGCGCTTGAGCGCCTCGCACTCCATCGCGAAGGCGTCCTGGAACTCGCCGCTGATGTAGCGCGACGCGCCGCGGAAGCCCAGCATCGGGTTCTCCTCGTCCGGCTCGTAGCGCGAACCGCCGATCAGCTTCTTGTACTCGTTGGACTTGAAGTCCGACAGGCGCACGATGACCGGCTTGGGCCAGAACGCGGCGGCGATCGTGGCGATGCCCTCGGCGAGCTTGTCGACGTAGAACGCGCGCGGCGAGGCGTGGCCGCGCGCCACCGACTCGACGGCCTTCTTCAGGTCGACGTCGATGTTGGGATAGTCGAGGATCGCCTTCGGGTGGACGCCGATGTTGTTGTTGATGATGAACTCCAGGCGCGCCAGGCCGACGCCGGAGTTGGGCAGCTGCGAGAAGTTGAACGCCAGCTGCGGGTTGCCCACGTTCATCATGATCTTGATGGCGCTGTAGGGCATCTCGCCGCGCACCACCTCGCTGACTTCGGTCTCGAGCAGGCCGTCGTAGACGAAGCCGGTGTCGCCCTCCGAGCAGACCACCGTGACCAGCGCGCCGTCGTGCAGCACGTCGGTGGCGTCGCCGCAGCCGACCACGGCCGGGATGCCCAGCTCGCGGGCGATGATGGCGGCGTGGCAGGTGCGGCCGCCGCGGTTGGTGACGATGGCGCCGGCGCGCTTCATCACCGGCTCCCAGTTCGGGTCGGTCATGTCGGCCACGAGCACGTCGCCGGGCTGGACCTGGTCCATCTCGGAGACGTTGCGGCACACGCGCACGGGGCCGGTGCCGATCTTCTGGCCGATCGCGCGGCCCTCGACCAGCACGGTGCCCGAGCCCTTGAGCTTGTAGCGGTGCTCGGCCTGGTTGGCGGCGTTGCTCTTGACCGTCTCGGGACGCGCCTGGAGGATGTAGATCAGCCCGTCGCCGCCGTCCTTGCCCCACTCGATGTCCATCGGGCGACCGTAGTGCTTCTCGATGATCATCGCGTACTTGGCGAGCTCGACGATGTCGGCGTCGGCCAGCGAGTAGCGGTTGCGCTGCTCGGGCGGCGTGTCGACCGTGCGCACCAGCCTGCCGTCCTTGGCCTTCTCCTCGGCCGAGGCGAACTCCATGCGGATCAGCTTGGAGCCCAGCGTGCGGCGGATGATGGGGAACTTGCCCGCGGCCAGCGCCGGCTTGTGGACGTAGAACTCGTCGGGGTTGACGGCGCCCTGCACCACCGTCTCGCCCAGGCCGTAGCTGGACGTGATGAAGACGACGTCGGTGAAGCCGCTTTCGGTGTCGAGCGTGAACATGACGCCGGCGGCGCCGAGGTCGGAGCGCACCATGCGCTGCACGCCGGCCGACAGCGCGACGTCGGTGTCGGCGTAGCCCTTGTGCACGCGGTAGCTGATGGCGCGGTCGTTGTACAGCGAGGCGAAGACCTCGCGCATCTTGTGCAGCACGGCGTCGATGCCGACGACGTTCAGGAAGGTCTCCTGCTGGCCGGCGAAGGAGGCGTCGGGCATGTCCTCGGCCGTGGCCGACGAGCGCACCGCGAACGAGGCGTTCGGGTCGCTGGCGGACAGGCGCGCGAATTCCTCGCGCACGCCCTTCTCCAGCTCCGGCGGGAACGGCGCGTCCTCGATCCACTGGCGGATCTGGCTGCCGGCCTCGGCCAGCGCGCGCACGTCATCGGTGTCCAGCGACTTCAGGCGAGCGGCGATGCGCTCCGTCAGGCCGCCGAACTTCAGGAACTCGCGGAACGCGTGCGCGGTCGTGGCAAAGCCGCCGGGGACGCGCACGCCCGTGGTGGCCAGCTGGCTGATCATCTCGCCGAGGCTGGCGTTCTTGCCGCCGACGATGTCGACGTCGGTGTTCCTCAGCTCCTCGAATGGGATGACCAGTCGGGTGGCCAGTGCGGGGTTGGACATGAAAAAACTCCTTGATGATGGAAAACCGGGCTCCGGCCGTCGGAAATCCATGCACGCGCCTCAGCGTGTTGTTCGAGTTGTCGGGCGAGGCGGGCCATGGAAACGGGACGTCCGGAAGATTTATGGTTCAGTTGACCGGGATTCTACGGAGGATCTGCCTATCATCGGGTAGGACAGACGCCCTAACGCCGCCAAGGCGACCTTGACAAATGCCCAATCGCACCGTTTTCTTCATCTCCGACGGCACCGGGATCACCGCCGAGACCTTCGGCGGCTCGATCCTGGCCCAGTTCCCGGGCAAGCCGCGCAAGGTGCGGCGGCCGTTCATCGATTCCGCGGAGAAGGCCATGGCCGTCGTCGACGAGATCAACCGGACGGCCGACCTGGAGGGCAAGAAGCCCATCGTCTTCCTGACCATGGCCACCGAGGACGTGCGCGACCTGATCGCCAGCCCCGCCTGCGCCGGCGTCGTGATGGACATGTTCCGCACCTTCGTCGAGCCGCTGGAGCACGAGTTCGGCATGAAGTCCAACCACCGCGTGGGGCGCTTCTCGGACGCCGCCAAGAGCGAGGAATACAACGAGCGCATCGAGGCGATCAACTTCTCGCTGGCGCACGACGACGGCCAGTCGGCCAAGAACCTGGCCTCGGCCGACGTGATCCTGGTGGGCGTCAGCCGCTGCGGCAAGACGCCCACGACGCTGTACCTGGCGATGCAGCACGGCATCAAGGCCGCCAACTACCCGCTGATCCCGGAAGACTTCGAGCGCGGCCAGTTGCCGTCCTCGCTGGCGCCGTTCAAGGCCAAGTGCTTCGGCCTGACGATCGACCCGGAGCGCCTGACGCAGATCCGCAACGAGCGCCGCCCCAACAGCAAGTACGCCGCCCTGGACAACTGCCGCTACGAGGTGCGCGAGGCCGAGGCGATGATGAAGCGCAACGGCATCTCGTGGCTGTCCTCGACGCACAAGTCGATCGAGGAGATCGCCGCGACCATCCTGCGCGACATCCGCCCCGACAAGCTGATCTACTGACCGAAGGCATGGTCGAACTGCTGCGGTCCTCGTCGAGCGCGCTGCCGCATGTCGTGCTGGAGGCCCTGGCCTACCTCGCGGCCTCGCGCACCTACTGGGCCGTCGCGCGCACGCAGCCGCGCCCGCCGCGCGCGACCGACCGCTGGCTGCTCGTGGCCTGCGCCATCGCCGGCGCGGCCTTCGGCAGCAAGGCCCTGCACGCGCTGGAGCACCTGCCCACGCTGTGGCGACAAGGCGGCGCGGCGGACTGGCTGGGCGGCAAGTCCGTGCTGGGCGGACTGATCGGAGGCACGCTGGCGGTGGAGGCCGGCAAGCGCGCCATCGGCTGGCGACCGTCCACCGGCGACGCGTGGGTGCCGGCCATCGCCATCGGATTGATCGTCGGGCGCGCCGGCTGCCAGGTCTCCGGCCTCTGGGACCAGACCTACGGCACGCCCACCGCCCTGCCCTGGGGCTGGGACTACGGCGACGGCGTGCCGCGCCACCCGGTCGCCCTCTACGAGATGCTCCTGGTCGGCCTGGCCTGGCTGGGCGTGGCGCGCTGGCGCGTGCGCGCGCCCGGGGCACGCTTCGCAGCCTTGCTCGCCGCGTATTGCGCAATCCGCCTGTTGCTGGAATTTTTCAAGCCGCCATTCGGCCCGCAGACAGCCGCGGAACTGGCCGGCACGCTGCCGGTGGCGCGCTACGCCGGCCTGACCGCGATCCAGTGGACCGCCCTCGCCGGCCTGGCCGGCTACCTCGCGATGCTGCGCCATCGCCTGCGTCCCGCTGCCTGAATCGACCTGCCCGGACCCCATGCCCAAGCTGCGCCCCTACCTCTACTACGACCACGTCGTCTCGCTGTGCGAACACTGCCTGCGCCGCATCGAGGGCAAGCAGGTGATCCAGGACGGGCGCGTGTGGCTGCACAAGTGGTGTCCGCAGCACGGCGCCTCCAAGGTGCTGCTGGCCAGCGACGCCGACTACTGGCGGCGCGCCCGCGAGGTCTACCTGAAGGCGCCGGAGATGCCGGCGCGCTTCAACACCGACATGCACTGGGGCTGCCCCTACGACTGCGGCCTGTGCCCCGACCACATGCAGCACTCGTGCCTGACCATCCTGGAGGTCGGCGACCACTGCAACCTCGCCTGCCCGGTCTGCTACGCCGACTCCGGCCCGCACCGCCCGGAGATGCGCGACCTGTCCACCATCGAGCGCATGCTGGACGCCATCGTGGCCAACGAGATCGAGCCCGACGTGGTGCAGCTGTCCGGCGGCGAGCCCACGCTGCACCCGGATTTCTTCGCCATCCTGGACGCCGCCAAGCGCCGCCCCATCAAGCACCTGATGGTCAACACCAACGGCATCCGCATCGCGCGCGAGCCGGGCTTCGCGGAGCGGCTGGCGAGCTACGCGCCGGGCTTCGAGGTCTACCTGCAGTTCGACTCGTTCGAGCGCGAGGCCCTGATGACGCTGCGCGGCGCCGACCTGCGCAGCGTGCGCGAACAGGCGCTGGAGAACCTGAACCGCGTGGGCCTGTCCACGACGCTGGTGATGGTGGTGGCTGAAGGCGTCAACGACGGCGAGATCGGCACGGTGGTGGCGTACGCCGCACGCCAGCCCTGCGTGCGCGGCGTGACGCTGCAGCCGATCCAGTTCGCCGGCCGCACGCAGGGCCTGGCCCCCAAGCGCGAGCGCCTGACGCTGACCGAGGTGCGCGCCAAGCTGCTGGCCCAGAGCGCGATGTTCGCGCCCGACGACATCATCCCGGTGCCCTGCAACCCCGACGCGCTGGCGATGGGCTACGCCATCAAGACGCCCACGGGCGTGCTGCCGCTGACGCGCCTGGTGGGCCGCGACGCGCTGCTGGCCAGCGAGCGCAGCACCATCGTCTACGAGAACGACACGGCGCTGCGCGGCGAGATCTTCAAGCTGTTCTCGACCAACCATTCGCCGCAGGGCCAGGCCGACTGCCTGTCGTCGCTCCTGTGCTGCCTGCCGCAGGTGCAGGCCCCGGCGGACCTCGACTACCGCCACGTGTTCCGCGTGCTCGTGATGGCGTTCATGGACGCCGTGGCCTTCGACGTGCGCGCCATGAAGCGCTCCTGCGTGCACATCGTGCAGCCGGACGGGCGGCTCGTTCCGTTCGAATCGTTCAACCTGCTGTATCGCGGCAACGGGCAGGTGCTGGCACAGCGCCGCGCCGAAGCCGACGCGTCGTTCGGCCGGCGCGTCGTGCCCATCCACGCCGAGCAAGGAAGCCCCTCATGATCGGACGCCTCATCGTCATCGTGCTGCTGTGCATCGTCGGCCTCGTCGGCCTGGGCATGTCGCTGTGCGGCGGAGCCTTCACGTTTGTCGGGCTGCTCGATTCCGGTTCGGGCGGCGGCGAGATGCCCGCCCGCGCCTTCCTGGTCATCGCCGTCCCCTCGCTGCTGGTCGGCCTGGCCATCGTCTACGGCGTGGTCCGCGGGCTGCGCGCCCTGGCCGCCAGGGCGCGCACGGCGCCGGGCGAACCGCCGGCGCCCGGGGCCGGCGGCGAAGGCTGAATGCGCCGCCAGCGCGGCACTTCGATCGCGCCGGCCCGCTGCGCCCGGATCGGCAAGGCCGCCACCGGCACTATTTGACGTTCCATCCCTAGATATTGCTGACCCTCGGCTGACCCCGTATTGACCCCAAGCGACCACGCGCCCAAACTGGACCATTCGAAGATCTCAGGCTGCCGACAGCGCGAATCGCTGGACCGGAGGGTCGGCCGCGAGACGCAAAACACCACTCGCAGCGTCCCCTCCGGCAGCCTGCCTGGCCCTGTCCTGGAGTTCGCCGAGCTTGTCGTCCCCTCGCCCATCGATCGTCGCGTCCGTCCGCGACCGCTACAAGCTGGCCGTCCACGAAATTGGGGCCGCACTGGGTCGCCGTCGCCTGCAATCGAGCCGCACCGCCCTGACCGACCAGGTCGTCGCCGACCTGCGCACCGAGGGCGTGCACATCACCACCGTCGAACGCCTGCTCGGGCCGGCCGCGCCGGCGTGCTGCGAGGCGATCGCGGCGGCCGCCGCGATGATCCATGACCGCGGCGTCGGCGCGCAGGTGCGCTGGCACCGCTCGACCGCCTCGATCGACCTGGATCACGAGGAAATGCTGAATCGGCTTCCGGGCCTGTTCATGCTGGGCCTCGACGCCGCCCTCCTGGGCGTCGCCGAGCAGTACCTGGGCCTGCCGGTGGCCTACCACGGTGCCGTGCTGCGCCACTCGCCGGTCGACGGCCGCCAGGTCGGGCCGCGCCGCTGGCACCGCGACGCGGAGGATTTCCACGTGCTGCGCACCGTGCTGTACCTGAACGACGTCGACGAGGACGGCGGCCCGTTCGAATACCTCCCGCGCCGCCTGGCGGACCGCGCCAGCCGCGCGCTCGCGGCCGACGGCATGTGCTCCAACGAGCAGCTGGCTGCCCACGTGCCGCCGGAACTCTGGAAGCGCGCCACCGGGCCGGCCGGCACGCTGGTGATCGCCGATTCGGCGCAGGTCTTCCATCACGAGTCGCTGCAGCGCGGCTCGTCCCGCTCGGTCGTGATGATCGGCCACGCGACGCGCCAGCCGCGACACCCGGCGCTGGCCCAGGCGCACTTCCCCGTGCAGGCACATGCCGCGGCCCTGGCGCAGCTCGTCCCGGCGCACCAGCATGCGCACGTGTTCGACTGGCGCCGGAGCGACCTGGCCCCGCTGGCGGCCGCGTCGGAGCCGGTCACGACGATCCTCGGCGACGCGATGCCCGGCTGACGCCGGCCGCGGGGCCTAGGCCCGGCGCTGGCCTTGCCGGGCCGATTCGTACAGGCACATCGCGGCCGCGGCCGCCACGTTGAGCGATTCCTCGCCGCCCGGCTGCGCGATGCGCACCCGCAGCGTGCAGGCCGCCGTCACCGCCTCGCTCATGCCCTGCCCTTCGTGGCCGAACACCCAGGCCAGCGGGCGCGGCAGCGTCGTCTCGTGCAGCCACTGCGCCTCCCGCAGGTGCGTGCCGACCACCGGCAGGCCCAGGGCCGCGACGTCGTCGATGGCGGCGCCCTCGACGAGCGCCAGCCCGAAGTGCGCCCCCATGCCGGCGCGCAGCACCTTGGGCGACCACAGCGCCACGCTGCCCTTGAGCGCCACGACCTGCGCGAAACCCATCGCGGAGGCGGTGCGCAGGATGCTGCCGACGTTGCCCGGATCCTGCAGGCGATCGAGCACGATGGTGTCGCGGCCCGGCTGCGGCATGGTGGCGGTGTCCGCCTCGATCAGGAAGCCGATCGGCGCCGGCGATTCCAGGCCGCTCAGCTCGCGCATCAGCGCATCGGGCACGCACACGACCTCGGGCGCGGCGCGCGCGAGCGATTCGAAGGCCGGCTTGGCCCACGCCGACTCGGTGACGATCGCGCGCAGCGGCATGCGCCCGCGCTCCAGCAGCGCGCGGCACAGGTGGTCGCCTTCCAGCCAGACGCGGCCCAGCTTGCGATAGGCCGTCGGCTCGGAGAGCAGCCTGCGCAGGTCCTTGAACAGGTCGTTGTGGCGCGAGGTGACCTGGCGGACGATGGTCATTCCACGCAGGTCCGGCGCAAGGCGGCCAGCCGCACCGGCTCGAACGAGCGGCGGTGCCAGTCGCAGGGACCGTGCTCGTCGAGCGCCGCCAGGTGCGCCGCCGTGCCGTAGCCCTTGTGGGCCGCGAAGCCGTACTGCGGCCAGCGCTGCTCGTGCTCGACGCACAGGCGGTCGCGCGTGACCTTGGCCAGGATGGAGGCCGCGGAGATGGACGCCACCTTGGCGTCGCCGCCGACGATGGCCTCGGCGCGGATGCGGATCTGCGGCAGCCGGTTGCCGTCCACCAGCACCTTGTGCGGCGGCAGCCGCAGGCCCTCGACGGCACGCTTCATCGCCAGCATCGTGGCGTGCAGGATGTTGAGCGAATCGATCTCGGCGACGCTGGCCTCGGCCACGCAGAACGCCAGCGCCTTGGCGCGGATCTCGTCGAACAGGCGGTCGCGCTTGAGCGCCGTCAGCTGCTTGGAGTCGTTCAGGCCCTTGATGCGCTGCAGGTCGTCGAGGATGACCGCGGCGGCCACCACCGGGCCGGCCAGCGGCCCGCGCCCGGCTTCGTCGACACCCGCGA
>Ga0207427_100367_pt1 | contig 27815 bp, 36 predicted proteins | sample AraplaCL_Cvi_mMS_FD_184268 | JGI IMG/M metagenome (GOLD analysis project Ga0207427, IMG submission 184268) | Arabidopsis root microbial communities from the University of North Carolina, USA - plate scrape CL_Cvi_mMS (SPAdes) (version 2) | ecosystem: Host-associated > Plants > Roots > Endosphere ... | reverse complement strand
CAAGCTGATGGCCCAACCATGGAAGGTCAAGGCCGTATTCGATCCGCTCCTGGCCATCCTCGACCAGCTGGAGCAGGATGGCACGATCGACACCACTCCGAAAGGACAGGCAATCTTCCGGGACCACAACGACGGCTTCTGGTACGACAGCCACGCCGCGGTGATGGGGGTAGTTGATGCATACGAGATACACGAGCGCCGGTCCGGCCGGCTGTTGAATCTGGAGCCGCTGCGCCAGCTGGCCAACAAGCTCAAGTACGTGGCGCCAGTCTTCCCCGCCGACACCGCGGCGGCCAGGGCGTGCCTCTCTCGCATGCGCGCCGAAACCATTCAAATGACCGCTGGCTATGCCCGCGACTTGATCAAAGACTTCCAGATCCGGGAAGAACTTCAAAGGGTGACATCATGAAAAGCGAACCAATTGTTGAACTTATAAGCACTAACCCAGGCATTCGGACAGTTGAAATTTCCGATCAGCTGGATTGCGACATTGAACCACTGCAGTTAGCGCTCAGCGCATTGATTCAATCAGGGGTGATCATTGGCAAAGATGTGATCGGACCGAATCAGCGCAACGCCAGGGCCTTTTGGCTAACGGGCCACTCCTCAGTGGTAGAGAAGAATGTACCTACTCAGGAAGAACCAAAAGCTTCAGAGCCATCCGAAGCGCCCATATCGAAAGTGGCACAGGCGATTCGATTTGTTGCCGCCAACGGCACAGTCACCAGCACCGAACTGCACCGTTTGCTGGGATTAAAGTCGCATGAATACGCTTCCAGCTACCTCAGCTGTGCGATCAAGGACGGGCGTCTGGTGAAGGAAGGGAAAAATTGGAGTCTGGGAAGCGGCACGAGGCCTGAGCCAGACGTCACCATTCCTGTGTTCACCAAGGGGCCATTCGCCAAGGTCGCGCAGCGTAGCCAGGAGCCGGCTGCCGCAGCCAGCATCGAAGTACATGCCCATCTGGCCAAGCCGACGCAGGAGCAAACGTCCGCTCCCATCGACACCTCGGTCGAGGCGTCCCCAACTACAGTGTCGTCGGCCATGCCGGCGCCGGCGGTGATTCATGCGCCGGAGTTCTCCTGCGCGCTCTGGTCGCATGGCGAACTGCAGCTAGTCCGCGGCGGCGCCGAGATCGCCAAACTCACGCCTGCCGAGTCCAGGCAGCTCCTTGAATACCTGGGCCGGATCATAGAGGATGCCGAGGTGATGCCATGACGCTCCGGTGCAAACCAGGCGTTCACGCCTATGTCATAAAAACAATTCCTGAGCATAGTGATTGCCTCGGGCGTGTTGTGCAAGTCATCAGGATGGAACGCGGCCAGAACTGGCTCGTTCACTTTGAGGGTGAGCCTCCAGCCAGTATCCGGCCATACTCTGATGCATTGTCGGAGGATCAATCTCTTCTTCCTATCACTGGTCTGCCGGACGATGAAATAGCGGAACGAAAAATTGTCAAGAACCAGGTGCCGGCGTGAATTCGAAAGAACTGACGCGGCGCCGCTACGGCGATCCCCTCAAGGTCCTGCTGCAGGACGAAGAGCGCAGCTGCAAGGGCTGCAAGCACGAACACAGCGAGAAGCTGTGGGGCAATATCATTGCGATATGCACGCTCACTCTACGCGGCAAGCGGCGGCCGCACGGGAAACGCTGTAAAGATTACAAGGAGAAACTATGAAACTCGCTCGGCAAATTGAAGTTGTACACCAGGTGACGGATCCGCTGACCAAGGTGCTGGACATTTACGTTCAATGGACCCGGCGCGACGACATGGGAAATCAGCACCGCGACCGCCAGCAGGATGATGAGTACTTCAATTCGTCATACGCTCAGGCCGACATCAACACCGCCGAGGCAGTCCAGACCATGATCTGGGAGTTGAAGGAGATCCACCGCTGGGCGATCAACAAGCGTTGTGGTATCACGACCCTGTGGCGATTTCCGAATGCGGTGTTCGCCGACGTGTTGGTGGTGGCCGAGGAGATCCTGACCGCCAAGATGAAAGAGCACAGCGCCACGCGGGATTATTTCAAATGATCGAAAAAGTACTTGCGCTGCTGTCATCTAAGGCGGTACATTATTTCTCAGGGGTGTTTCCCCACGTCTAAATAAATCTAAATTTCTCTAAGTGTCTCTAGGAGAGATTGCCAAAAAGCCTCGCGCCATCACGGTTCGGGGCTTTTTTGCGTTTCAGATCATTCGCCAGCAGGACACGGCCAATCGCTCTTTAACAAAGCAGGCCACCGCCCCTTAGGATGGCTATCACATCAGAGGGCGCTGCCTCAAGCGTGCCACCTCCGCCGGACGCTGTAACCGGCACCAATTTGCATTCTCACGCATGGCGATTGACGATTATGCCGCGAACGCTAGAGACGCCTAGCGCTAGATTCCACTAATCGTTAGTCGCTATCCGTGAGGGTGACAGCCGGTTGGATTGACCCTGCAGCGCAGTGCTAAACGCCTATGTGCAATCCGGTGTCGGACAACAGCAGGAACCGCCATGCCGCCGCCACGTACCGTGGATTCCCTCTTTATTTTGCTCCGCGAGAGTGCCGACGAGGTTGGCTAAGAGCGCACGCGCTGCGACTGCTTGCAAGGAGCATCAGACAAATACGCATTGGAGAATGACATGCACTACCGCAACGGACGTGAAGCAAAGAACGGCGACAAGATCGTCAAACTGGAAGGCGGCAAGGTCGTATCTTACGGCGTGCTCCACTCGGCGACGCCAGGCAACGACTACTGCAACGGCAGTATCGCCGTGATCCAGCCTGCTAACGACTATGCTTGCATGGTCGACTGCGTCCACGTCGATGACCTGGCAGAGGTGCTCGCGGCTGCAGGACTGGACAAACGGCCAGAGGGCAAGTAACCGATTTGAGTCTCCCTGGGGTTGAAAGACCACAGTTCGCCGTCCTGCTTAGCTGCACGACGGCTTTTTATTCGTAGGGCGCCATGGCCGAACTGCTCAGCATCGAGATTCGCTTCGCCTGGTGGTGGAAGTGGTACGTGTTCGGCGTCACGGTCATGTGCCTGGTGTCCAACAGCGAGCCGGATGAGGCCAAGTCCCTGTACTGGTCGGCCAAGGCGAAGCGCGTCTACCTCAACGGCAAGCGTATCAAAAGCGAATGAGGTAGCCATGGCAACGTCCGAAGCCGTCATTGATGAGCTGGTGGATGCCATTGCCGCCCTCGGCGCCGACAAGCAGTTCCGCGAGGACTTCCGAGAAGCCATGTACGCGCTGACCCGCCTGGCCATCGCTGAACACATCACTGCAGTAGAGCTGGCCGAAGGCACGCTCAGGCATTAATCAATTCCGCTAGCCGCTGACTCGGTTAAAAGCGCGGCAGACGTGCACGAAGAAGAGGCCGTTCCTTTCCTGGCGCAACGCCAGCTTCACCGGCGCGGGGCACGTCACCTACAGGACATTGAAATGGCCAAGTCGCCAAATCTACTATACGCCAGGCCAAAGCCGCCAGCATCGATGACAGATGCCTTAGCCGACATGTTTATGCCGGCGCCGGAGGTACTGGCATGGGTGAAGACGAATATCTTTGCCGAGGACGGGTTGATCTTTAATAAAGATCATAGCCATCTAGAGTTTGCAGATATCGCATTTCTCTGGGCAGCCGGCGGCTACAAAAAGCAAGGGCGTACGGTATTAGGCCAATGTGAAGAAGTTACCTTCCGGTGCGGTGCTTGGCAAAAGGGGCGCCAAGAGCAGCAAATGCGCCATTGGTTCGGTAGCGTCCCAGATTACCTGATAACACTGGACGCAATGTATGCGCTGGAATGCTCCGACGCTGACTTTTGCGCGCTCGTTGAGCATGAGCTCTACCACATAGGGCATGAACTGAATGACATAGGAATGCCAGCATTCACCAGGGAAGGGTTCCCAAAGCTAGCCATGCGCGGTCATGACGTCGAAGAGTTCACCGGTGTAGTCCGGCGCTATGGTGCTTCCCCAGACGTTGCCAAAATGGTTGAGGCTGCAAATAAGCCTCCCGAGGTGGCAAAACTTAACATCGCAAGAGCATGCGGCACCTGTCTTCTGAAAGTTGCATGACTTGGACGCCGCTTGGAAGGATTTGATTAAATGGCGGCACTCTCAGACCCGGTAAAACTCCGCATCGTGCAGGCGCTGGCTTGCTTTGATACGCCATCGCAAGCAGCGAAGGATATCAAGGCAGAGTTTGGACTGGACGTTTCCCCGCAGCAATGTGAGGCATACGACCCGAATAAGCGGAGCGGTAACCGCCTAAGTGACAAATACCGACAGATATTCGCTGAGACCCGCAAGACATTTCTGGAAGACACGAGCCTGATTGGAGTTTCCCATCGGGCCGTTCGACTACGCACGCTGCAGCGAATGATCGAGCGCGCAGAGAAGCAGGGAAACCTTGCATTGACTGCGCAGTTGCTGGAACAGGTGGCTAAAGAAACTGGAGACGCATACACAAACCGGCATCGTCTTGAACATACGGGCAAAGACGGCGGCCCGATCAAGGCGCAGGCGGTCCCGGCCGATCTAACCGGGCTGACCGACCATGAACTTGAAATCCTCGAACGTCTCGCTGCCCAGTCTGGAGCAGATAAGGGCTGAAAAACTCAGGCGACTCCGCATTAAGTTGGAGGCAGACCATCTTGAGTTTACAAAATATTTCTTCAAGATTCGCCAAGGCATCGAGTTTCGCGTCAATTGGCATCACATCTATATTGCGGAGATTCTTGAGCGCGTAATCAGCGGAGAAATCAAGAATGTCGTATTCAATGTATCGCCAGGGTCGTCGAAGACCGAAGAAGTTGTAATTAACTTCATCGCACGAGGACTGGCAAAAAATGTTCGTGCGCGGTTCTTGCACATATCGTATTCCGATGACTTGGCTGTTCTGAACTCGGAAACGGCACGTGAGGTGGTGCGGTCGGATGAATATCAAGCTCTCTGGCCACGCAATATTGCCGGCGACGCGGATTCAAAAAAGCGCTGGAATGTTGAAGATGATGGCAAGAAAGCTGGTGGTGTCTACGCGACGTCGCTTGGTGGCCAGATTACTGGATTCCGAGCTGGGCATATGGCGGATGGCTGGCAGGGCGCAATCATCATTGATGACCCGCTGAAGGTTGAGGACGCATACAGCAAGACCAATCGCGACAAGGCGAATCGGAAACTCAGTTCGACCGTCAAAAGTCGGCGGGCCAATCCGGATACGCCGATCATCGTGATCATGCAACGCCTTGCCTAAGAAGACCCAACCGGCTTTATCAAAGCCGGGAAGGTTTCCGGCGAATGGACATTCATCGAAATCCCGGCGCTCATCACAGATGAGTACGTTGCAAAGCTTCCGGAGCACATCCGGCCGCTGGTTGATAGCACAGAGCGAGATGACCAGGGGCGGTTCAGTTACTGGCCCTATAAGGAACCACTACAAGACCTATTAGCTTCCGAGAAGGCTGATCGCTTTGTTTTCAGCGGACAGTACATGCAACTTCCATCACCGCTCGGTGGAGGAATCTTGCGAGGCCAATCGTTCCGACGTTACGCCGTAACACCGCAATTGCAATATCGGAAAATTTATGCCGACACGGCACAGAAGACAGCTGAGCGAAATGATTACAGCGTTTTCCAGTGTTGGGGGTTCAGTCTTGACGGAAATATCTACCTCCTGGATCAAATCCGCGGCAAGTGGGAAGCGCCAGCTCTCCGTCAAAACGCGATGGACTTCTGGAATAAGCATTTCGCCATGAATAGCAATCAATATCTCGGTATCTTGCGCCTTATGAAGGTCGAAGATAAGGCCAGTGGAACCGGCTTGATCCAAGATATTCGGGCGTCAGGTGGGATTCCTATCGAAGGCATTGAGCGCAATCGAGACAAGTTGTCGCGTGTCATGGATGTAGTCAGCTATATCGACTCAGGCTATGTCCATGTACCTGAACATGTGGAATGGGCCAGCGACTTCATTGGCGAGTGCGAGGCATTCACTGCAGACGATACGCATGCCCATGATGACCAAATAGACCCAATGTGTGACGCCATCAACGATATGTTGGGGGGCACCAGAGACATATCTGTTTGGGGGAAATTGGCTGGTTGATTAAATTGATCGAGGCCAAGCCTCCCAATAAGGGATTTATCGAAAATGTCGCGAAAGAATCGTGGGTCCGCTGGCCATGCTCAAGGTACAGCTGTAAAGCCTCAGCAGACGAATGATTCATTCGCTAATTTTCAGGCGCGCTTAGGCTGGGGGGCTGACAATCAATCATCGGCATCGCAATATACACTTTCGTATCAAAGCCGAAATAGGATTGCTCTTGAGGCGGCTTATCGCGGGTCTTGGATTGTCGCTGCAGCGGTAGATGCTATTCCTGAAGATATGACGAGGTGCGGAATCGAGATGTCGGGGATTGATCCTGCCGACATCAGCGCGCTGGAAACGGACATGACGAATCTCGGCATTTGGGATCGTCTCTGCGAAAACGGTAAGTGGGCGCGGCTTTACGGCGGCTCCCTTGCAGTAATCCTAATTGAGGGCCAGGACCTAGCGACACCATTGCGAATTGAAACGATCGGCAAAGGGCAGTTCAAGGGTCTTCTGATTCTTGATCGCTGGATGGTATCGCCACCTATAGGAGACATTGTGACCGAGTACGGCCCAGATATGGGGCGTCCGATGTTCTACAACGTCATTGCTGACTATGCCGCGATTCCCAAGGCAAAGATTCACTATAGCCGAGTGATTCGCATGGATGGTGCTGATCTACCCTTCTATCAACGAGTTTCCGAGAATGGTTGGGGATTATCAATTCTGGAACCGCTTTGGGACCGTCTGATTGCCTTTGACAGTGCATCAGTCGGCGCCGGTCAGTTGATTTACAAGGCGCATCTTCGCACCATGTCGGTCGACGGCCTGCGTGACATTATCGCCGCCGGCGGCCCGGCCCTTGCTGGTCTCAAGGCACAGATCGAGTTTATACGACTGGCGCAGACCAACGAAGGTATTACGGTGGTGGATGCCAAGGACAAGTTTGAGGCGCACACATACAGTTTCGCCGGTCTTTCCGACATGCTAATTCAGTTCTCGCAGCAGCTGTCAGGCGCTACCGGTATTCCTATAGCGAGACTGTTTGGCCAATCGCCGGCTGGGCTCAGTGATTCTGGCGAAGGACCGCGTCGCCAGTATCATGAAAAAGTGCACCAGAAGCAAGAGCGTGAGTTACGTACGCCGCTTCAGCGTCTTCTTTCCGTCATGTCGATGTCATCGCTTGGCAAGCCCCTGGACAAGTCGTTTCAATACTCGTTTAAGGGATTGGACGATACACCTGAGCAGGACAAGGCTGACATCGCCACCAAGAAGACGGCTGCAGTTGTCGAAGCATTGGATGCTGGTCTGATCGATCGCGCAACAGGCATGAAGGAACTGAAAGCATCGGCCTCCATTTCTGGACTATTCGGGAATATCAGCGATGAGATGATCGAATTAGCTGAACAGCAAGACAAAGATGCACCTCCGCCAAATGCAGAAATGGATTTGCCAGACCTTGGTGCGCCGCCGACAAAGGACTCATTCTTTAAGAGGTTTCTAGGTCGATGATTCTCACGCTAGACCGAAAAAAGCGAACCAATCCGGTCAAAACTCGAGGAATCGAGCTGCGTTACGGTTCGCAGCTCACTAGAGTAGCGCAGCAAGTTGGGTCGATCATCCAGCCATTTACGCCAGGCGATATGTCTCAGGTGCCGACGATCCAGCATCTGCTGAACGCCTATGCTGACATGCTCAAGCAATGGGCTGTCACGACTGCCAGCAACATGCTGATGGATGTAGCGCTCCGAGATGAGCAGTCTTGGATGGTCCTGGCAAAGGATATGTCCAGGGAGATGCGCAACGAAATCCGCAATGCGCCGACCGGTGAGGTTATGCGATCGCTGTTGGCAGAGCAGGTTGACTTGATACAGAGCATTCCGCGCGAAGCTGGGCTTCGAGTCCACAGGCTGACGCTTGAGGGACTGGAAGACTCAACCCGTGCCAGCGAGATCGCAAAAGAAATCATGCGCTCCGAGGATGTCTCGAAGAGCCGCGCAATGCTTATTGCCCGTACTGAGGTAAGCCGGACCGCAACAACGCTCACGCAGGCTAGGGCGCAGTCGATTGAGAGCCCCGGCTACTTCTGGACTACTTCGCACGACACCGACGTCAGGCCATCGCACAAGGCCATGGATGGCAAGTTCATCGCATGGAGCGCACCACCGACGATTGACGGATTAACCGGTCACGCCGGATGTGTACCGAATTGCCGGTGCTGGGCAAAGGTTGCAATACCGGATTGACCGAACAGAAATTAAACACTAGGCCGCCATGCGCGGCTTTTTTTACGCCCAAAGCCCATGACCGAGCCATGTAAATGCAGTGCCTGTTCTTCAAAGACTGCGTTGACCAATGATTCCGTCACGGCTAGCGGGTTCCTGACAAATGAGCAGTTGGGGCCAAAGCAATCGTTCACGCCAGAGGGATTCCTGCTTTGCGAAGACGTCGTTATTGCGCGCATCGGTACTCAGGACTATGCGGCGATCGAGCTGCCTGACATTGAGGACAAAGACGGCGTGATTGAGGTTGAGCGCTCGCCAGAGGTTGTGTTCAGTCCAGAGACGATCGCCAGCTTCCTTGGCAAACCGGTCACGATCGAGCACCCAAGTAGCGGCGTGACGCCGACTAACTGGTCGACCCTGGCCAAGGGCTCGACATACAACGTACGCCGCGGAGAGGGCGATCAGAGCGACTACCTGATCGCAGACCTGCTGATAACTGACAAAGGCGCCATCCATGAAATCACCAGCAATCGCTTGCGTGAAATCAGTTGTGGATATGACGCCGATTACGAGCAAGTAGCGCCCGGGCGGGCGCGGCAAACGTCGATTGTGGGAAACCACGTCGCGCTTGTTAATAACGCCCGCTGTGGACCTGTCTGCTCTGTACAGGATTCGAAATTTACTGGAGGTAATCTCATGGCAGCAAAGAAAGGCGCTATGTCCTTTGCGGACAAATTGCGCAAGATTTTCAATACGCGCGATTCGGAAGCTCTCGAAAAAGTGCTGGACGAAATGCCTGACGAAGAGGGCGATGGCAAGGATACGCACGTTCACATTCACATGCCCGGCGCAGAAAAGGCCGAGGAAACGAAGGATGACGAATCCGAAGCCGACCCAATGGCCAAGATCGCAGAATCCATCAATGCCCTAACACAAGCCGTCACTACGATCGGCGAGCGCGTCAGCGCCCTGGAATCTGGGAAGACCAACGACTCTGAAGAAGAGAAGAAGGAAGAAACCAAGGATGACGACGGCGATGGCGACGGTGATGACGAGATGACCGGTGATTCGGACGAAGAAGAAAAGAAGGACGACGACAAGAAGACCAACGATTCTACTTCCATCCGCAATGAGTTCCAGGATGCCAAGGCCCGCGCCGAGATCCTGGCGCCAGGCATCAAGCTGCCAACCTTCGATGCAAAGTTGGATAGCAAGAAGACCACTGACAGTATTTGCCTGCTTCGTCGGCGCGCTCTGCGCTCCGCCCTGGAAGGCCCGAACGCCGATCTCGTCAAGGCGGTGACCGGCGATTCTGATGTATCGAAACTGAATTGCGACTCGACCAAGGCATTCTTCAATGCCGCATCCGAGCTCGTCAAGCGCAAAAACGCTCACACACCAGCATCAGCAGCAACAACCGACGCGAAATCAACTTTCGCTGACATCAACAAAACCCACGCCGATTTCTGGGCAAACCGTAAGTAAGGAGCTGACATGCCATCGTTACAAGCTTATCAATTTCGCATGCCGGCTGGTTTTGCCGGTGATCTGCAACGCGCCGAAGTGGCGACCATCGAGACTCAGCAAATCGACGCATCGGCTCCGCCGACTGTGTTCGGTGTTGCCGTCAAGTTGGTTGCTGGCAAGGTTCAGCCAATCAACAACTCGGCCGATACTGCCGCTCTGGTCTATGGTATTAACCTGCGCCCATATCCTATCCAGGGCAACGGCACCGACCCGCTGGGCACATCGACACCGCCAATCTCAGGCGTGACCGACATCCTGAAGCGCGGCTACGTGGATGTTTCCCTGGGTGGCACAACTGCTGCTGCTAAGGGCGGCACGGTGTATGTGCGCGTCGCAACACCATCCGCAGGCAAACCACTGGGCGGCTTCGAAGCAGCATCCGACACCACCAATACGATTGCCCTTCCTTCGAGCTGCTATTTCACCGGCCCCGCCGATGCATATGGCGTCACCGAGATCGCATTCAACATTTAAACCCGGCGCGTAAAACGCACCTCTCAAGGACCCGCTTCGGCGGGTTTTTGCATTTCTGGAGCCTGAAAAACATGGACATGTCTGTTCAAAACTACTTGAAACGCCGGGAAATCGCTTTAGCCGCACGCAAAACTGTGCGCGCCTATACGACCGACCAGCAATACACCTACGATCGCGCCACCGTCGACTCGACTGGCGCATTCCTCGTGGGCCAACTCGAACGTCTGGACCAAACGCTCAATGAGCCACTGGTTGAATTCACTTGGTCGCGCGATATTGAGTTGCGCACCGATGTCTCGCCGGCCGATGAAATCGCGTCGTTCACTAACTCCGCGTTCGCAATGTCTGGCGGCATCAACCCAGGCGGCCTGAACTGGATCTCGAACGAAGGAAACGCAATTGCCGGCCCTTCGGTCGACATCGGTAAAACCGGCCAACCAATGCGCCTGTGGGGTGCTGAAGTGAAATATACCGTGCCTGAACTGGTTAAGGCACAGGCACTCGGCATGCCAATCGACGTTCAAAAAGTCGAAGCCATGAACATGAAGCGCAATATGGACTTGGACAACATCGTCTATTTTGGCGATTCGACCTTGGGCTTCACCGGCCTCGTGAATTCGAGTTCGGCGGTCGGCAGCGTGCAAAACGTGGCTAATGGCGCCTCCACAACCCCACAATGGACGACCAAGACACCATCGGAAATCCTGAAGGACGTCAATGAAATCCTGACGACCGCATGGAGCACCGCCGGCTGGAAGGTTATGCCAAACCGCCTGCTGCTGCCGCCAGCTCAATACGGCTATCTGGCCGCAACGATCGTGAGTAGCGCAGGTAACCAGTCTCTGCTGACATACCTGCTGGAAAACAACATTTCCACCAAATCCGGCACAAAGCTGGAAATCCTGCCGTTGAAATGGCTGATCGGCGCTGGCGTAGGTGGCACTCCAGGTACTTTGGGCACTGTTGACCGCATGGTTGCGTACAACAAGGACAAGAAGTATGTCCAGTATCCAATGACCGAGCTGCAGCGCACACCGCTGGAATACCGTTCGCTGTTCCAAATCACGACCTACTGGGCGCGTTTTGGTCAGTTGGAATTCCGCTACGGCACTACACTGGCCTATCGGGACGGTATCTAACCATGGCGACCGTCACTTTCGAAAAGGCATTTACGCTTACTCGTGATGATGGTCGCCCGATCGAGTTCTTGGCTGGGGAGCAGAATGTCCCCGATGAGCTCGTTCAGCATTGGTTTGTGCAGTTGCACATAGCGCCAGTCTCCGTACAGGATTCTGGTGCTGTAGAATTGTCGGACAAGCAAAATTTCGCCCCCGATAGCGATCAGCGCAAACCAGGGCGCCAGAAGAAAATATGACTCTCACAACGGCCCAATTCCGCTCAGATTTTCCAGAGTTTGCGAATACCACAACCTATCCGGATTCTTCGGTGCAGTTGTGGATAACCGTGTCGACATCATTGGTGAATGAGTGCCGATGGATGGAACTTACAAATCTTGGTATTGAACTAATTACAGCGCACCAGTTGGTATTGTCGGCGCGCGATCAGTTGGCGGCATCTGTTGGCGGCATTCCTGGCGAGGTAAAGGGGCCAACCACCTCAAAGTCGGTGGATAAGGTTTCTGTTGGATATGACGCTAGCGCCGTGACATTGGACGATGCCGGGTTTTGGGCAATGTCCGCATATGGACTGCGCTTCTTGACTTTGGCAAGAATGATGGGTGCTGGCGGCCTGCAGCTTTGACTCATGGGCGTCACCATCACGAAGGATAGGGTCGCAGAGATCATGCGCGCCTTTAGCGATCTCACCAAGAAGGATGTTTTGGTGGGCGTACCCGATAGTTCCCCTGAGCGCGAATCGGGAGAACCCATTAGCAATGCCGCAATAGGCTATATCCTTGAGACTGGATCGCCAGTCAATAATCTTGAACCGCGGCCGCATCTGGTCCCTGGTGTCGCATCCGTGCAGTCACAAGTAGCTGACCGTTTTGGTCGATGTGCCACAAGCGCTCTTGACGGCAACCAGGCCGGCGCAGATAAGCAATTGGTGGGCGCTGGGTTGATCGCACAAGATGCAGTCAAGGAAATGATAAACAGCAATATCCAACCAGCACTATCCGCAGCTACCCTGGCAGCGCGCCGACGTCGCGGAGTGACGCGCGAGAATACGCTTGTCGACACTGGACAATATCGCAACTCGATCACCTATGTGATTCGATCTAAGAAATAGAACTACCCTTTTAACACTGAAGCCCACCCTAGCCGGTGGGCTTTTTTTATGGGCAATCGCAATGGCGCTATTGGATGTCACGGAAGTCTTGCTGGATCCGGATTTCATGGATACAAGTCTTTCCGTCCTCCGGATTGCCCAGTCTGTGGGAAATGATGGGAATTCTGTGAATACACCATCAACATCCCCATTCGCTGGGGTTATTACTAGCAACACTGGCGAAATTCTTTACCGCCTCCCAGAGGGCGAGCGCCTGGCGGACAACATCATGATCCACACGATCTTCCGCTTGCAAGATGGTCAATCTGGGTTCACTGCAGACATTATCAACTGGCAGGGCAGGCAGTGGACCGTAAGCAACGTCAATGACTATTCACATTTTGGGCGTGGCTTTGTCGCGGCGCTTTGCGACCTGATTCCAGTAGCGGGATAACACATGGCAAACGATAGTTCCACTGGCGGCTTTCTGATGCCGGGAGTCGCTTCGCCTCCGCTAGAGGATTCTGACCTTGATTCAATCTTTCAGGTGCTTATCGTAGGGCTCACTGGCCTGCCGGGAAATATGGTTCGTCCGCGGTGGCAGCCTAGTCCGCCGAAGCAGCCGGAAGCGACCGCAAACTGGTGCGCGTTGGGTGTCACGGTAATCGACATTGATTCCAATCCCGCAGTAGTTCACAACCCAGCCGGAAATGGCTCGGATACGCAATATCAGCACGAAAAAATAGAAATCCTATGCAGCTTTTACGGGCCGCTTGGGCAGCGCTACGCAGCGATGTTCCGAGATGGCCTGAAAGTCTCGCAGACCGCCGAATACTTCCGCTCAAACCTGATGGGGATCGTTGGGATGGATCGAATCATATCTGCCCCAGAGCTTTTTAATCAAACCTGGTTCCGGCGATACGACATGAAGTTTTCAGTCAACCGCCAAGTTGTTCGCACCTACGCAGTTCTCAACATCGTTTCGGCGCCTTTTTCCATAAACGCCAATAACGCCGGCAACGGCCTCATCACCGATTAGTCCCTCACGGAGTACACAATATGTCACAAGGTCTCGCAGTAAGCGATGTTGTAAACGTCAGCGTAGTCATGTCGCCAATTGCGGCCGCTGTGCGCAATTTCGGTTCGTTGCTGCTGGTGGGCTCTACCCCCGGCGTGATTGATGTTTCACAGCGCTTGCGCTCTTACACAAGCCTGACTAGTGTAGCTGCAGATTTCGGCACGACAGCCCCAGAATATCTGGCCGCATCGCTGTATTTTGGCCAAGTTCCAACCCCATCCAATCTGTATGTTGGGTTCTGGGCCGCTGCTGCTACCTCTGGTTTGCTGCATGGCGGCCTGCTGTCGACCGCGCAACAGGCTATGTCGGCGTGGAATGCCATTACGGCTGGTGCATTCAAGATAACCATTGATGGCGTTCTCAAGTCGCCAACCACGCTGAACTTCAGCGCCGCAATCAACATGAATGGCGTTGCATCGATCGTGCAAACCGGTTTGGCTGGATCCGCCACATGCGTTTGGAATGCGATCTATAACCGCCTCGACATCACCAGCGCCACTACTGGGCCAGGCGTTAACGCGTCCGGCACCATCACTCTTACCGCCAATCCAACCGCCGCAGATACCGTCACCATCGCTGGCACGGCCATAACATTTGTTGCAAGTGGCGCAGTGGGTAACCAGGTGAACATCGGCGCCAGCGTAGCGGCTACATCTGCCAACCTGCAGGCATTCCTGTCTGCCTCTGCCGATGTCAATCTGATTACATGCACTTACTCGACAGTTACAGCGACTGGTGTTACTACAGTCAAAGCAGCAACTGCTGGCGTCGCTGGAAATGCGATTACTCTGGCGAAGGTAAGCACAAACATCACCGTTTCTGGTGCGGTTCTCTCTGGCGGGGTGAATCCTTCGTCAGTTAGTTATGCCGTAGCACCATCGAGCGGTACTGACATCTCCGGGCTGCTCGGCCTGACTGCGGCGACTGGCGCGTTGGTTCCGGTTAATGGCGTCGCAGCAGAAACTCTTCTGAGCGGCATCAATACCCTGGCTACGGTATCGAATGACTGGTATGGCTTGAATGTGTGCTCGGCATCGGCCGCCGTCTCCGACCATCTGGCGGTATCTGGGTACATCGAGGCGGCCACGCCATCGCGGATCTACGGGATTACATCGCAAGACTCGACCATCCTGACCAGCACCGTCACTACTGACATTGCCAGCCAGCTCCAAGCGCTGGGATACAAGCGTACATTCACGCAATACAGTTCATCCAGCCCGTATGCTGCGATCTCTATCTTCGGCCGCGCGTTCACGGTCGACTTCACTCAGAACAACTCGACTATCACAATCAAGTTCAAGACTGAGCCAGGAATTGTTGCAGAAACACTTACCGAATCCCAGGCTGCTGCGCTGACTGCCAAGAGCTGCAATGTATTCGTCAACTACAACAATAGCACCGCCATCGTCCAGCAAGGAACAATGGCAAACGGGTACTTCTTCGATGAAGTACATGGCACTGACTGGCTGCAGAACAATGCTCAAACTGCCGTCTACAACTTGCTGTATCTGAGCCCAACAAAGATTCCTCAAACTGATCCCGGCATCAATCAGATCGTCAATGTGCTTGATTCGGCAATGGCTCAGGGCGTGACCAATGGGCTGTTGGCTCCTGGAACATGGAGTTCATCGCTGCAGTTTGGGGCGCTCCACACAGGCGACACGCTGTCCAAGGGCTATTACATCTACGCCCCTCCAGTCGCTTCGCAAAATATCTCTGACCGCCAGGCGCGCAAAGCCCCGGCCATTCAAATCGCTGTGAAGTTGGCCGGCGCCGTGCATTTCGCCAACGTAGCAATCAACGTCAATCGCTAAGGATAGAACATGGCAACTTACAGTTTTGTGGATTTCTCGGGGTCTATTACCGGCCCTGGCGGCAATTTTCAACTTGCTCAAGGCGCTGGCGCCGATGAGGGAGGCTTCGACATTGACATGAACGTTGATAAGGACGTCATGAAGGTTGGCGCTGGCGGCGAAGCCATGCACAATTTGGTGGCCGATAAATCTGGCACCATCACTGTGCGGCTGTTGAAGACATCGCCGGTCAATCAACAGCTCATGCAGATGTATAACCTGCAGGCTTTGAGCTCGGCTACATGGGGTTCCAATGTGCTGACATTCAGCAACGCAGTTACTGGCGAGTCCCATACGGGACGGAGTGCCGCATTCAAGAAAAAGCCCAAGTTCGTGATGGCCAAAGAGGGTGCATCCAATGAGTGGGTATTCAACGTTGGTTACATCGATTCTGTCCTCGGCAACTACGCTCAATAAAGGCTAAATCGTGGACTTCAACATCAACGACAAGAATTACCGGAGCGGGAAAATGGACGCTTTTAAACAGCTCCACGTTTCCCGCCGCCTTATACCAGTTTTGAGCGGTCTTGCTGCGGCATCTCAATCCGATGGGGGCGCAAAAGATCTGAGCAAGATGATTGTACCGCTGGCTAGCGCGATTGCCTCAATGCCAGATGCTGATTGCGATTACATCCTGCACGCCTGTTTGTCGGTCGTTAAGATTGAACAAGGAACCAATAAATGGGCCCCCATTTTCGTCAATGGGCAAATGATGTTTGCCGAAGTGGATCTAGCAGTAATGATTCAAATCGCCGTCAAAGTCATTCAGGACAATCTTTCTGGTTTTTTTCAAGGCGCAGCCGGGGCGCTGACTTTGCCGACGACCCCGGAAGCGGCGGCATAAAGTGGGTTTCGATGCAGGATGATGAAGATTGGATTATGAGGCCAGTTGTTAAGGGAATGTGTCGATACGAATCATTGCTAAACGGCCGAATTGGTCTTGTAGATATTGCGCGCATGAATGAGGCGCTAGATGTAATTGCCGAAAATCAAGCAATAGCGCGAGGGTTAAGAGATGAGTGATGCATCGGTAATCAAGGAGTTTCTGGTATCGCTTGGGTTCAAGCTGGACGATGCGGGGCTTTCCAAATTTACCGGTGGTATCGCTGGCGCGACTGCGCAGGCAGTAAAGTTGGGCCTAGAGATCGAGGTCGCTGCAAAGGCAGTTACCGCTGCCGTAGCAGTAATCGCATCTGGGCTGGAAAACGTATATTTTGCATCGATTCGCACAAAATCAAGCGTTGAGAATATTCAATCATTTGGTTTTGCGATGGGTCAGCTGGGATCGACAGCGGAGGGCGCGCGCGGATCTCTGGAAAACCTTGCTCGCTTCATGCGCAATAGCCCTGGTGCGTCTGGGCTAATTAATTCGCTCGGCGTTGGCACAAAAGAGGCCAATGGCGAGTTGCGCGATACAACGGAGATCATGGCTGATCTCGGCGTGAAATTCCGCGAGATGCCATATTACCGGGCGAATGCCTATGCGCAAACATTGGGGATCGATGAAAAGACCCTGATGGCAATGCGTGAGGGACTTGGTGAGTTCGGCGAACAGTACAAAGCCATGCTGCATGCGGCTGGGGTGGATTCGCAGCAAGCTGCCAAAGCATCGCATGAGTTCATGAATGAACTACGGCTTCTTGGCGCATCTCTGCAGATCCTGTCGGTCAAAGTTGGCTCTACCTTGGCTGGTGGCATTGGCGATAGCATCAAAAAATTCCGCGAACTGTTGGTTGCGAATTTTGACAAGATTTCCGTAGTAATTGGGAAAATTGTATCTGTTGTCCTCACCCTAGCGGATGTCATAAGCACGCTTGTGCTTCGGGCTGTTCAGGTTATCGAGTGGCTGATTCAGCAATGGGACAATTTAGACGAGACTACGAAAGACTTTCTCAAGACAGTTGGCCTTTTGGTAGCTGCATGGTATGCACTGAATGCAGCATTTACTGCTTCGCCGATCGGCATCATCTTATCGCTAGCGGCGGCAATATTGCTGTTGTGGGACGATTATCAAGTATGGCAAAAGGGCGGTAAGAGCCTCATTAACTGGGGTGACTGGGAGCCGGCAATTACTGCGGCTGTCAAGGGCATCACCGCAGTGCGCGACGCCATCAAGTCTGCCTATGAGTGGATTGAAAAGCTCAGCACAAAATACTTGTCTGGAACAAAGGTAGGGAATGCCATCGGGGCGGGATTGGCCCATGTTTTTGCATTCTTAGGAAATAAGGACGCGCAGGAGGCCATCGATGTCAATAATGGCAAGAAGCCAGCAGCGGTCACGGGCGGTAAGAAAGTAAATTCCCTCGCGGATCTCATTGGCCGCGGCGAGGGCGATTACAACTCGGTGAACCTTGGCGCCGCTGGAAATTACAAAGCAAGCACGCGGGATCTCTCGAGCATGACCGTGCAGCAGGTTATGGATGCGCAAGCAAACAAGGAATTCAACGCGGCAGGGAAATATCAGCTGATCACGCCTACGATGTCTGCTGCGGTTAAATCAATGGGGCTGAAGGGCGACGAGAAATTCGATGCTGCAATGCAAGATAGGATTTTCAATGAATACCTGATCGGCACTAAGCGCAAGGAAATAGGCGATTTCATCAGTGGCAAGTCGAAGGATGCCAACGCAGCAGTACTGGCCATGTCAAAAGAATGGGCCAGCGTTGCCAATCCCGCTACTGGTGAGTCCTATTATGCTGGTACTGGCAATAACAAGGCTAGCATCACAGCAAAAGAAGCAACTGACGCGTTGATGAATATGCGTGCGGCTCAGATTGGAAACCCATATAGCGCCGAAATGCTACCAGCAGCAAACAATACTCAAACATCGGCGTCCATAGCCCCAGTCATCAACCAGACCACTAACGTCACGGTCAACGGGGCTACCAATCCAGCAGCAACTGCCGCAGCCGTAGGTTCTGAGCAGAACAATGTCAACACTCGTTTGGTGAGGAACCTAAAAGGGGCGGTATCGTGAATTTCAACTCTGCGACTGCCCTTAATCTCATTGGCGGAGAGTTGCAAACCATTCTATTTAGGACTGGACGCAGCATTGGCGGAATTATCCCAAACGTGGTCATCGAAGAGCAGCATCAAGACGACCTGATGATTACAGATCATCCGGTTGAGCAGGGCGCCGCTATCACAGACCACGCTTACAAGATGCCGGCTGCGGTCACCATGCATTGTGGTTGGTCGCAAAGTGGGGCTATTTTTAGCGGGTTAAATCCTTTTGATACACCTGGGGATATATACCAAAGTCTCTTGGATCTTCAGGAATCTCGGACGCCATTCGATCTAATCACTGGCAAGCGCGCATACAGCAGCATGCTGATTAAATCTCTCGCCGTGACGACTGACAAAGATAGCGAAAATGCGCTGATGGTAACGGCAACGATGCGGCAAATTATCATCGTTGAAACGCAAGTGACAAGCCTAGCGCCTTCCGATGTCCAGGCTAACCCCTCAAGCACTGCAGCCCCAGTGAATGCCGGTGTTAAACAACCAGCAGCCGTCCCGCAAAGTGCTCTATACAAATTAAGTGGATCGATCACATCAATACTGGGGCCATAAATGTCGCATACCGTCTACGAAATACCACTGAACGGTGAGGCCCAAAATTTCCAGATCACTCTTTCCAACGTTAAATATCGATTTTCTTTGCAATACCGAAATAACGTAAATGGGGGATGGATACTGAACATCGCCGATCAAAATGGGAATGACATTATTGATGGGATCCCACTAGTAACTGGGGCAGACCTGCTTGCACAGTATCGACATCTAGGAATTTCAGGAAGTCTCCTTGTTTCAACTGATGGCAATCCAGATGCAGTGCCAACATATACGAATCTTGGCACGATAAGCCATCTCTATTTCATCACAACCCCATGAGCCAACAATATTTGCGCCAGGTATCGCTTGTTCTTGGCGATGCAAATGGAGTGGGGCTTGATCTTTCGGAAATGCACATCCGATTTGATGTGCGCAATGCGACTGCCCAGACGCTAAAAGCTCTTGAGGTTCGAGTTTACAACCTCTCTGACAACACAGTTAGAACGATCAAGCAGGAATTTACGAAAGTGTTTTTGCAGGCAGGGTATCCGGGAAATATGGGGTTGATATTCAGCGGCACTATCTCAAAGATCAAAACTGGCCGAGAAAATGCGACAGATACATTTTTAGAGATTGTCGCCGCCGATTCTGATGAGGCATACAACTGGTCAGTCGCCAATTCGACGCTGGCGGCAGGCTGGACACCCGCAACCGTGAATAAGGCGCTTATGCAGGCGTTCCAGCCCTATCAAGTAAATCAAGGATACATACCAACGTTCACGGCCAATCCGGCGCCACGTGGCAAGGTTTGCTACGGAATGACACGCGATTACTTCAGAACGCTTGCGGACGGCCAGCAGGCGGACTGGTATATCGATGGCGGCCAAGTAAATATTGTGCCAAAGAAGAGCGTGTTGCCAGGGCAGGCGATTGTATTGACGGCAAAAACGGGAATGATTGGGGTTCCGCAACAAACCATCAACGGAATTGTTATCCGAGCGCTTCTGAATCCAAATATCAAAGCCGGTGGACAAATTCAAATTGACAACGCAAGCGTGCAACAGACGCAGGTCAATGTGCAGTTTTCTGCCGCTGATTTCTTCCCAAGTCTTGATGCAGATGGTTATTACAAGGCTATTTGCGTTTCACACAATGGCGATACGCGCGGGATGAATTTTTATACCGAGATAATTTGTATCGCAGTTGATGGAACCGCTCCGATCGGTGGCCCAACTTTGACGGCGGTTCCAGATGGCCATTGATGACAAAGAGCGCTACGACGACCCGGAAGAGTCGATGCGGGTCATGTTAAATGGTTTCAAGGCTGGGTTATGGACAGCGCTGCCAGGGATTATTCAATCGTTTAATCAGGTCGCAATGACGGTCACGGTCCAGCCGGCAATACAGGGGACTGTAACAAATCCGGATGGCACAACGAGAAACGTCAATCTGCCGCTATTGCCAGATGTTCCGGTTTGCTATCCGCGAGGCGGCGGCTGCACTTTGACATTCCCGATCGCCAAGGGCGACGAATGCCTTATGGTGTTTTCGGCGCGATGCATTGATAGCTGGTGGCAGTCGGGCGGCGTTCAAGTTCCATATGAGCCGCGGATGATGGATCTTTCAGATGGTTTTGCGCTGCCAGGTCCATTTAGCCAGTCTGCTGTCATTTCCGGAGTAAGCACGACATCAGTTCAGTTGCGCAGCAATGATGCATCAACCTATTTTGATCTGAACCCGACTACCCAAAAAATTAAGATCGTCGCTCCAGGCGGTTTCGAAGTAGATGCCCCAACAAATCTATTTACTGGCGCGGTAACTATTCAGGGGCTGCTTACATGGCTTGCCGGCATGGCAGGTAGCACCACAAGCGGTATAGCTGCAACCGTTACTGGAATCATCAATTTCGTTGGATCAATTACATCGAATGGTAAGGCTATAGACAGCACCCATACGCATCACGAGAACGGCGCTGGCAGCAACACCAATCCACCGAACTAAATCAAAGGGGAATATCAATGCGATACCGGAAGCTAACGGCTTCGGGTGATTTTTCCTTTGGCCATCAGCAATCTGACTATTGGAACAATGTACCTGATGCGGTCGGTCAAGCAGTGCAAACCAGACTTCTTCTTTTTACTGGCGAATGGTTTCTCGATACCTCAGATGGAACGCCTTGGCGCACAGAAGTATTGGGCAAATACACGATGCAGACCTATGACGCAGTTATCAAGGATCGCATCCTAAGCACTCCTGGAGTTAATTCAATTTTGAGCTATTCGAGTTCCTTCAATGGGAATACTCGTTCTCTTTCAGTCTCAGCCACGATCGACACGATCTACGGATCCACGCCAATAGAGGCCACCCTGTAATGACAATCACGACTACAGCGCCGGTTATTACGACGGCGGGGATCAGTGTGCCCGCTTACTCCGATGTGCTTGCTTTTTTGCAGGCGCAGTTTCAGGCAATCTATGGAAGTGACGTATATCTTGGAAACGATAGCCAAGATGGGCAATTCCTCGGGATTATTGCATCGGCTATTAATGATGCAAATAGCGCCGCAGTAGCTGTTTACAACAGTTTTAGCCCATCAACTGGTCAGGGTAACGCGCTTTCGAGCAATGTAAAAATCAATGGCATGACTCGGCAGTTGGGCGGGAATTCGACATGCAACGTTACTCTGACGGGCGTTGCTGGTACTACCATAACAAATGGCGTCGTCACAGATACCTTCAATAACCGATGGGATTTACCTTCGTCAGTTGTAATAGGTATTGGCGGAACCATTACTGTAACAGCCACATGTGAAGTTGCCGGCGCCATCACGGCAGCTATTAACACTCTGACTGGAATGGCTACGCCAACGCTAGGATGGCAGAGCGTCACAAATGCGAGCGTTGCAAGCCCAGGCTCTGCCGTTGAAACAGACTCAGCACTGCGCCAACGCCAAACAACCTCGGTTGCACTGCCATCTTTGACTGTGATGGCGGGAATCATCGGGGCGGTGTATGCCGTTCCAGGTGTGACACAAGTCGCTGGCTATGAGAACGATACTGGAGTAACCGATAGCAACGGGCTACCCGCACATTCAATTTCTCTTGTTGTGCAGGGCGGCGCATCTCTTGCAATTGCTACCGCCATTGCTCAGAAAAAGACTCCTGGCGCGTATACATATGGTACGACATCGCAGGTTGTAACTGACTCGGTGGGCATCCCCCATACGATCCGCTATTACGTACCCACGCCCGTTTCAATCTCTGTGGCGATTTCTTTGCATGCCCTTACAGGGTACACAAGCGCGATCGCAACGGAAATTCAAAACGCTGTCGCTGCGTATATCAATGCACTCAAGATAGGCCAAAGCGTCCTGCTAACCAGGCTTTATTTGCCAGCCAACTTGAACGGATCAGCAGATGGATCAACGTTCGAGATCGTCACGCTTACTGTCAATGGCGGTAGTTCTGATATTGCGATTGCCTTTAATCAGAATGCGACATGCCTGCCAGCAAACGTAACGATCACGGTGGTCTGATATGGCCCAGGTATCTGATTACACCGGCCTCATTACGTCGGAACACGCAGGTAAGCCAAACTTCACGGCGATGGTCAGCGCAGTTGCCGGCTGCTTTACAAATCTTACAAACACATATAACGACATCCCCGCAAACTTTGATTTAGACCAAGCAATAGGGGCGCAACTTGACATCGTTGGGCAATGGGTCGGGCTATCGCGTTACGTAAATGTCCCACTGCCGAATGTGTATTTTTCATTCGATACAACTGGTCTCGGATTTGACCAGGGGTCATGGCGGGGGCCGTTTGACCCTACCCAGGGATTAACCAAGCTTGATGACACAACATATCGAACGATGCTACGCGCGAAGATAGGTGCGAATCGTTGGGATAGCACATTAGGCAGCTTCCAAACAATCATGTCTGGAGTGTTCGCAGCATATGGCAGCACATGCTTTGCGACCGATAACCAAGACATGACGATGACCGTCAATATCCTGGGCCCCACCCCACCAGCAGTAATTATTGCATTGCTCAAAGGCGGCTATCTGGCTCTCAAACCAGAGGGAGTTCATATCACTGGATACAGCGTACCCAGCATTCCTAGCGCTCCGTTCTTTGGCTTCGACGTCACAAATTCAACTGTCTCCGGTTTTGATACCGGTGCCTGGGCTACACCTCTTTAAGGACTGAAATGGCAACTAATCAAATTCAAACCTTCGGTTTGGGTGGGAGTGCGAACGTCTTAACTCCAACAGCATATGCTTCGTTGACTGCCATTCTGGCGAATGGCTATCAATCTGGTGTGGCTAGTTCGCAGCAGATTAATACTACGCTCCGCCAGTCGGCATTCGTTGCCAACATGGTCGCGCAATTTATCGCCGATCAGTCTGGGCAGAACGTGAATGATGACGGCAACTCAGCGAATCTCGAAACGAACTTCATAGCGGCTATTCGTGGTGCCGCAAAAACACAAGTCGTTATTTCTGACACTGGCGCAGTCAATGCCTATGCTGCGGCCAATGTTCCGCCGCTGCTTTCTGGAACATGGACCAATGGCGTTGTGCAGCAGGTTCTTATTGCACATACCAACACTGGCGCATCGACATATTCACCAGATGGTCTAATTGCAATTCCTATTTATGGCCTCGGACTTCTCCCATTGCAGGGTAATGAGCTGCTGTTGAATAGCACGGCGACCTTGATGAAAGCCACCATTCCTGGAATCAATAGCGGCAACCCAATTTGTGTGCTGATGGAATGTGCAGGTGGTGCACAACAGGTACCTGCGGCTACCGCATCGAATCAAGCCCCTCAAATCGGGCAATTGTACGGGCGAAACAAATTAATCAATGGCCGCTTTCAGATTAATCAGCGCTCGTATGTCAGCGGGACGGCATTAGCAGTCGGGGCATATGGATTTGATTGCTGGAAGTCATCGACCGCCAGCTCGACAATGACATTTACTGGCGCCGCTCAAGGCCAGGTCGTGACGATCGTCGGATCGTTTCAGAACATCATTGAAAATGCCGAGATTGATGCTGGTTATCACACACTGTCGTGGGTTGGTGGTGCGCAGGCGCGCGTATATAACTCAGGATCTGGCGCGCCATCGTATGCGTCATCGCCATTGGTAGTGAGTCTCAGCGGCACGCAGAATGTGATCGTCGAATTCGGTGCCGGTACCGTCTCCAATGTGCAGCTGGAATATGGCGGGATCGCTACAACCTTCGAGCGCCGTCAGTTCCAACAGGAACTAGCTCTCTGCCAACGTCGCGGGTTTGCAATGAACCTGACCGGGCTGACCGGGACATATGGCGGCGCTGGCACGTACATCAGTATCGCCATTTTCAGCGCCGTTGCGCTGCGCGGACTGCCGACAATCAGTTTGGGAGGCACTTCAATGTCAGTTGCTAAATCCGGGGTCGGTACTGCCACAACTACTACGGCATCGCCATCGACTGGCAGTATTTCCAACAACACCGTGGCGTTCAACATAACGGGAAATTGGACCGGCCTGACCGCTGGTGATCCGATTGCCGTCACGTCGACGCCTGGTTTAGCTTACTTCAGCTGCGATCTGTGATGATTAGCCAAAACATACTCGATTACGGCGGCACCGACGACAACGCGACCGCTAACGATGCGCCACTGTCGAATGCCATTACGGCACTCGGCGCCGGCGGCACCGTCAAGTTTTCACGCACGGCCGCTGGCGTCGGGCAATACCTGTTCGCCAATTCCAGCGTTACGCCAATTGGAACGGTGGTGCTGGACGTCGATGTGGGCGTCACGCTGGTATTCCCTGACGATTCCATTTTGTATAACCAAAAGGTTCGTGTCGTCCGGGATACCAAGATATTCTGCGTGAACCTGCAGGATACTTACACATTCTCGGCGCATGAGAATCAGGACTGGTCGGCAAAGGCATTGTATATCGGGCCTGGCGATCTGGACCATTCGTCTGTTGCATCGATTCAGGCAAATTCTGCACTGTTGAATTTGGCGGTGGCGTGGCCGGCCGGAGACACCTTCGTTCCTGCCTCGGCGGCGTCAGCCACTGCCAATTCGGTGACGTTGCAGCCCCCGTTTGACAATATGCGGCATGTTTCCATGCTGCCGGCGGTGGCCGGTGACGAGATAGCGGCCGTATTTGGCGGAATCGTCAATCAAAACCAGCTGCTGCATGCAATGATCAGGACGACCAATGGCTATTACGGGCTCGATTGCGGCACGCTGGCCAATGCGATGCCGTCGCTGTTCGTAAAACTCATCGGTCAGACTGCCATCTACAATGCGGTTTCTGTCCCGGCGCTTCCGTCGCATGCAAGTTACGCCGGCATCAACAGCGTCTGGTCTATTCGCATCAACACACCGACGAATTTCTCGGTAATGTGGAACAGCTCAGAAATTGTAACGCTGGAAACATCCGGTCAGATTTATCAGGCTGGATTCGGAACGATCGTCACCTATTCCGGTGCTGCGGCGGTGACGACCACCGGCTGGACCAGGGCGACAAACAAGTTCTTCGGAGGCAGGCAAGCGCTGAGCCTGTATCTCGGCGGCGATTCAAAGACTTGCCCTAAATACGGCACCTTGGCTGATTCGATACGAGAAGCGTTGGAAGGAACTGGTGGCCTGCGCGTCCAGATCGCCAACAACGGCGTTGCAGGTGATGCAAGCGCCCAATGCCTGGCGAAGTTGCAAGCCGTCGGATTGGGAAACGCGTCACGCGCGCACTTTGACATCGGCACGAACGATGTCCAGGGGCCAGTGGCTATCGCTACCTATCTCTCGAATGTCCAGCAAATTATCCAGTACTGCCAAACACGGGGCGTGATACCCACGTTTTCGATCTTCTCGATGTGGTACACGCAAGGCCAAGTCGGGCCTGGCATTGGCCAGCTGTCATCGCACTATGACCAGGGCGCAAATTATCGAATGAGCCTGCAGCGCCTATGTGCTGACATGGGCGTCGACACGCTGGACCTGAATCAGGAGCTGGGAGCGCAGCTGTCCTTCTACAGGAATGGCTATGCCGGTACTGACTGGAGCAATCTTGGCTTCGATACCGGAAATTTCGACAATATCCACGATACCCCATATTTTGCGCGGCTGAAGGGCTATGCGATTGCGAAATTCCTGGCAGGGCGCCTGATCAAGACGCCTAGCCGGGTACTTGGCAATACTGGCTTTGCTACATCCTATGCGCTCAATTCATGGGCATTTGGCTATACCAGTCCGACATACACAATGGACGCCCAGGGAAACACCACATTGTGGGGGCAACTGCGTCCGCTGGCGGGGGCATCACGAGCTAACGCAACCCAGATATTGCTGCTTCCAGAAAATATACCGATTGCCGCCGGCACCGATCCCCGGCAGGTGTGGGCAGATGGCGCGCATGCGGACGTGCTGATAGACAAGGCAACGCGCACGCTGCAAATCTACAACATGGGATCTGGCTCCTATATCTCCCTCGATGGCCTGACAATCCGCGGCTGCTAAGCCGATCAATCCACCCAACCCGCTTCGGCGGGTATTTTTTTGCCTGGAGAATTTATGACAGCATCAGACGTATTGAAGGTACCTGATGGAGAGCATGAGAAGCGCGACACCTTGACCGAGGACACTTACTATCCAGGACATGAGCCACGCACAGAATCTGCTATTTTCCGCGCGTCGAAGAAGCACATGAAGGACGAGGGCGGCTATGTTTGCTCGGTTTGTGGGGACGAAGAAAAGGTCGAGTCGCATCATCGGTTTTTCGAATGGGCATATAGCCATGCGATCAATTGGAAGTGGATCCGCGATGTGGCTACAAACCGCACGGATGTGATGTGGTCACACAAGTTGCAACGCATCGTCCCGATCCCGAAGAAGCACGCGATTTGGGATCTGATTCGGCTGACACAGGGCTTTGATTGGGAGATATTTGATCCGGATCTGCCGCTGACCTTCGTCGATTCGGAATACAACCAGCTTCCTCTGTGCGAACTTCACCATCGTGGAAAGAATCACGGACGGCACGAAGAAAGCGATCCTGTCTGGAATGTACAGGCATTCCTTTTACCTGGATTTATTTATTCCCCCGATGAACTGAAAGCTCTCCATGCGAAAGGCGGTGCCTAATGGACGAACACCGGGAAAAGCTCCTTTCGATGAGCGAGCAGCAATTTCGCGAGTTTATGTACGACCAACTGGCGGCCGGCAAGGAACAGTTTGAGCAGCTGCACAATGCGCTCTCGATAAATACGGCTTTGACGAAGGCCAATATCGAAAGCACAGCCGAGCTGGTGGAAATCTTCAAGGTTGCAAAAACCGGTGCTTCTTTCTTCGCATGGTGCGGGCGCACTCTAGGCCGCTTGGCGAGATGGGCGGCGCCAATTATTACCGTTGGGGCTGCTATTTGGGCCTTGAAGAACGGCCATTTGCCGAGATGGGGGGATCAGTGATTACCGCTGCTCAAATAAGCACCTCGACGGGCGCCAAGATCACTACCTCTCAAGCGTGGTTACATGCGCTGGGTGACGCGATGGCCGATTTTTCCATCAACACGCCGGCACGCCAGGCTGCTTTTCTTGCTCAGGTCGGTTATGAGAGCAACGGGCTATCTGCAGTGGTTGAGAATCTGAATTACCAGGCAAAGGCGCTGCTGACCGTGTTCAAAGGGCGATTCACCCCAGCGACGGCACAGCAATTCGCGCACAAGCCGGAGGCGATCGCCAATCACGTCTATGCGCTGCGCAACGGCAATGGGCCGGAATCGTCCGGTGATGGG
>Ga0207427_100365_pt1 | contig 28071 bp, 24 predicted proteins | sample AraplaCL_Cvi_mMS_FD_184268 | JGI IMG/M metagenome (GOLD analysis project Ga0207427, IMG submission 184268) | Arabidopsis root microbial communities from the University of North Carolina, USA - plate scrape CL_Cvi_mMS (SPAdes) (version 2) | ecosystem: Host-associated > Plants > Roots > Endosphere ... | reverse complement strand
GAAGGCGACGACGGCCGCGCCCTGCGCCAGCCAGGCCGCGGCGCGCCGGCCGGGCGAGTCGGCAGCGCGCGCCGCCGCGGCGGGCGCGCCCAGGTCGGAGTTGAGCACCGCGCTCATCGGGGCCTCCGGCTCAGCGTGCTGCCGCGACGTGCGTGGCGGGCAGGCTGCGCGCGGCGGCGAAGTCCAGCACCTGCGCGTGGTTGTCGCGCGCCCAGCGCGTCGCCTCGTCCTTGAGCAGGAACGCGCTGATGCGGCCCTTGTCGTCGGCCGCGAACCAGGCCTGGCTGGCCAGCAGCTTGATGCCCAGCCTGCGGTCCTGGGCGTAGACGACGCGCACCTTGCCGCCCGCGGCCTCGATCTTGCGGACGTCGGCGAACGCGTTCTCCGGCGCGGCGTAGCTGCGCACGCGCGGCTCGCCGGCCACCCACACCTGCGCGGCGCGGGTCTCGTCGGCGATGGGCTTGCCCGTGAGCGCGTCGCTGGCCTTGAGCGGCAGGCGGGCGTAGTTCTTCAACTGCGCGTCGTAGTCCAGGCCCTCGGCCTTGAACGCGGCGCGCAGGTACGAGTCGTCGATGAAGGTGTCGGCCGTCAGCGCGGAGTCGTGGCGCTTGAGCAGGCGCAGCGTGTCGATGGCCGTGGCCAGCGCCTGGCGGTACTCGGGCTTCCAGCTGAGGTCGCGCGTCTGCAGCCCGAGCGGGCCGCCGAACAGGAAGACCACCTCGGCGTCGATGCCCGTGACCTTGGCCACGAGCTCGCTGTACTTGAGCGGGTCGGCGTCGAACAGGCGGTTGGCCTCGATCACGGCGCGCAGGTACGCGACGACGATCTCGGGGTACTTCTTCGCGTACTCCGCGCTCGCCAGCGTGCCGTGGAAGGTGGGCGCGTCGGCCTGGGCGCCGTCGTAGATCTTGCGCGCGAAGCCCTTGTAGGGGAACAGGTCGGCGAACGGCACGAAGTCGGCGTGCGCGTCGATCTTGCCGGCCTGCAGCGCGGAGCCGGCCACCTCCGGCGCCTGCGTGAGGATCGTGACGTCCTTGTCGGGATCCCAGCCCTGCGCCTTGATCGCGCGCAGCAGCATGCCGTGCGACGTCGACGCGAACGGCACCGAGATCTGCTTGCCCTTGAGGTCGGCCAGCGACTGCACCGGCGAGTTCGACGGCACGACGATGCCGTTGCCGCTGCCGATCGTCGAGCCCGAGAGCAGCGACAGGAACACGCTCTTCCTGCCCGCCTTGAGGAAGGCCGCGCCGTTGAGCGAGCCGGGGAAGTCGGCCATCGCGCCGAAGTCCAGCTTGTCGGCCACCATCTCGTTGGTCAGCGGCGCGCCGGAGGTGAAGTTGTGCCACTCGATGTCGTACTGCACGTCCTTGTACTTGCCGTCGTGCGGCAGGTACTTCTCGAGCAGGTGCAGCTCGCGCACCAGCAGGCCGCCGGTGGCGCAGTTGATGGTGGTGTCCTGCGTGCCGATGGCCACGCGGATGGTCTCGCCGGCGAAGGCCGCGGGCGCGAAGGCGAGGGCGGTCGCCAGCAGCGCGCCGGCCAGGGAAGTGCGGATCTTCACGGGAGGTCTCCGGGTGAGGTCAGCGGATCAGGTAGGGGATGTCGACGTGGACGGCGCCAGTGGGGCAGTCCTTCTCGCAGGGCATGCAATACCAGCATTCGTCGTACTTCATGTAGGCGCTGCCCTTGACGAAGTCGATCGCGAGCACGTCGAGCGGGCACACGTCCACGCAGACGGTGCAGCCCTTGTGGGCGATGCACTTGTCGGGATCGACGCTGACGGGGACGCTGGCGGGATGCAGGGCGGTCGGGGCGAATGAATGCATGTCGGGTGTCTCGGCGAGGAGGTCAGGCCAGGGCGGGCGCGGCGTCGCCGGCCACGCGCGCGGCGGGGATGCGCAGGTGCTGGTAGCTCGTGCGCTCGGCGTCGACCACGGGCACGATGTAGGGCTCGATTGGGCGCTTGAAGGAGGTCATCGCGCCGTCGTCGCCCTTGCGCAGCTGCGCGTGGCAGAACCACTGCGCGTCGTCGCGCTCGGGGAAGTCGACGCGGGCGTGGTACAGGCCCCAGCGGCTCTCGGTGCGGAACAGCGACGCGCGCGCCGCCATCTGCGCGCAGTCGCGGATGAAGTGCACCTCCATCGCGCGCATCAGCTGGTGCGGGTCGCGGGCGTGCAGGTGCTCGAGGTCCTCGCGCACCTGCTCGAAGCGCTCCAGGCCGATCTCCATCTTGCGCGTGACCTTGGGCGGCTGCAGGTAGTCGTTGACCATGCGGCGCAGCTTGTATTCGACCTGGTTGGGCGGCAGCCCGCGCTCGCGCTGCAGGGGCGCCCACACGCGCGCGCGCTCGCGCTCGACCTGGCCGGCGTCGACGGGCGCGAAGTCGTGCGACGCGCAGAACCGTGCGCTGCTCTCGCCGGCGAGGCGGCCGTACACGAACGCGCCCAGCATGTAGTTGTGCGGCACGCACGCGAGGTCGCCGGCCGCGTGCAGGCCGGGCACCGTCGTGCGCGCGTGCTCGTCCACCCACACGCCCGAAGCCGAGTGGCCGCTGCACAGGCCGATCTCGGAGATGTGCATCTCCACCATGCGTTCGCGGTAGTCGGTGCCGCGCCCCGCGTGGAAGCGGCCTCGGCTGGGGCGCTCGTTGGTGTGCAGGATGGTCTCGATCTGCGCGATCGTCTCCTCGGCCAGGTGGTCGAGCTTGAGGAACACCGGGCCCTTGCCGCCCTGCAGTTCCTGCTGGAACTCCCACATCATCTGGCCCGACCAGTAGTCGCACTCGATGAAGCGCTCGCCGCGCGCATTGGTGGTGTAGCCGCCGAACGGGCCCGTCACGTAGGCGCAGGCCGGGCCGTTGTAGTCCTTGATCAGGGGGTTGATCTGGAAGCACTCGATGCCCGACAGCTCGGCGCCGGCGTGGTACGCCATGCTGTAGCCGTCGCCGGCGTTGGTCGGGTTCTCGTAGGTGCCGAACAGGTAGCCCGAGGCCGGCAGGCCCAGGCGGCCCGCGGCGCCGGTGCACAGCACGACCGACTTCGCGCGGATCACGTGGAAGTCGGCGGTGCGGCAGTCGAAGGCCATGGCGCCCGCGATGCGGCCGTCGTCGTCGGTGAGCAGGCGCGTGGCGACCAGGCGGTTGGTGATCTCGACCCGTGCGCGCTTGAGCTGGCGATACAGCACCTTCTTGATGTCGTGCCCCTCGGGCATCGGCAGCACGTAGGTGCCCAGGTGGTGCACCTTGCGCATCGCGTAGTCGCCGGTCTCGTCCTTCTCGAACTTCACGCCCCAGCGGTCGAGCTCCTCGATCATGCCGAAGCTGCCCTGCGCGTAGGCCATCAGCGTCTTCTGGTTGACGATGCCGTCGTTGGCGACGGTGATCTCGCGCACGTACTGCTCGGGCGTGGCGAAGCCGGGCACGACGGCGTTGTTCAGGCCGTCCATGCCCATCGAGATCGCGCCGCTGCGCTTGACGTTGGCTTTCTCGAGCAGCAGCACGCGCAGCGCCGGGTCGGCCTGCTTGGCCTTGACGGCGGCCATCGGTCCGGCGGTTCCGCCGCCGATGACCAGCACGTCGACTTCATGGGTGAAGGTGTCCATCGGGTTCCTTGGGCGGCGTCAGCGCCGCTCGATGCGCAGCCGGTACTGGAAGTTGTCCGAGCGGCAGTAGAGGTGTTCGTAGTCGATCGGGCGGCCGGCCGCGTCGTGCGTCAGGCGCTCGATGCGCAGCACGGGTGCGCCGGGCGCGATCTCGAGGGCGGCGCCCAGCCGCGCGTCGGCCAGGCCGGCGTCGATGACGAGGTCGGCGTGCCCCAGCGGCGTGGCGCCGTCGTTCTCGATGATCAGGAAGATGTCGCGCGTGGCCAGGTCCGCGCTGGCCAGGCGCTCGCCGAGCGCGCGCGGCACCCAGGTGACGTCGAACGAGACCGGCTGGCGATCGAGGTGGCGCACGCGCTCGATGCGCGTGACCGGCGCGCCGACGGCCAGGTCCAGGCGCGACGCGACCAGTTCGGAGGCCGTCTCGTGCTGGACGGCCAGCACGCGGTTCCAGGTCTCGTGGCCGCGGGCCTCCATGGCCTCGGCAAAGCCCTGCAGGCGGCCCAGTTCCTGGAATGGACGCGCCTGCGCGACGAAGGCGCCCTTGCCGGCGAGCTTGAAGATCAGGCTCTCCTTCTGCAGGTCGCCCAGCGCCTGCCTCACGGTGATGCGGCTGACGCCGTACTGCGCCATCAGGTCGCGCTCGGAGGGCAGGGCGTCGTTGGGTTGCCAGGCGCCGCTCAGGATCTGCGCGCGCAGGTCCTCGCGGATGCGGGCGTGCAGCGGAGCGGGCCGCGCGGGCCAGGCGGGCGCGCGTTCAGCGGCGGCGGGATGCAGGTGTCTCACGGGTGGTCATAGCTGGTCATGACAAGTGAGACGATAGGAGGCGCGGGGCGCCGTGCGAACGAAGCGAAACGCGCGACGACCTGCGCGATCCGCCTAAATCGGAAACTGCAGAAGGTCAGTCGCGGCGCATCGAAGCGGGCTGGACGTCGTTGTGGAACAGCAGCTCGGCGTCGCCGGCGCTGCCCTGGTACGTGTCGCCGTTCTCGGCCGCCAGGGGCGCGATCGCGATCTTCTGCACGGAGCAGGACGACGCGGCGGCCTGTCCCGCGGCCAGGGCGGCGAGGAGCGCGGCGATGGGAAGCGTCCGGTTCATGCGGACGATTCTGGCGGCGCCGCGCCTGTGCGTCGGCCGACGTCAGTCCGGCCGGCCACGGCGGCTGCGCAGCAGGCCCAGCGTCAGCACGCCGAGCGCCAGCAGCATCGCGGGCGTCGGCTCGGGCACGGCCGGGGCGTACGTGCTGGCGGTGGCGGTGAAGTTGCCGTCGGCGTTCAGCACGTCGTAGAAGCCGGTCATCGCGAAGTTGGTCGCGCTCGTGTGCAGGAAGAAGAACGACGAGCTCTCGTCGCTGCCGACGTTCGAGTCGAACAGGAAGTTGATGTCGCCTTCGGGATGGACGACGGGGTTGAACAGGCGGCCCGTGGTGGCGCCGATCGTGCCCAGGCCGTCGATGCGCCAGTCGGCGTCGTTCATGTAGCCGTAGCCGAAGTTGGCCAGGCGCAGGGCCTCGATGCCGCCGCCGCTGGTGCTCGGATCGACCACGACGCGCCAGTAGAAGTCCAGCGTGCCGGTGGCCCATTCGCGCACCACGCGGTTCTGCACGAAGCCGGTGACGCCGTCGACCGCGAACGGGGTGTCGGTGTCGGCGAGCACGAGGCCGGCGAGCTCGGGGCGCGCGGCGGACGTGGTGCCCGCGAGCGGCGTGTCCAGGAAGTTCTGGCTGGTGAAGCCGTTGTTCAGCGGCGTGGCCCCGGCGCTGGTCGCGACGCTGGCAAGCAGCAGCGAGGTCACCGTGGCGAGGACGGACAGGGCCGGGCGGCGCGATCGGGTCATTGGAAGCTCCATGTGTGTCTTGTAGGAGCTTCCAAGGTAAATGACCGTCGAGCAGGCCACCATCCCGCTTGCGAGGGGAGTCCCTAGCTTGTCTGCAGTGCCCGCGTCACGGCTCGATGCGCCAGTCGAAGCGCACCGACAGGGCGCGCGCGACGCCCGTGGCCGGGAACCGGCACAGGCTGAAGGTGTCCACGGCCGTGCCGTCCAGGAGGCGATGTTCGCGCGTCGGGCCGCTGGGGGTGGCGATGTCGCCGCCGACGACCTGCCCGTCCCCGTCCAGGCGCAGCCGGACCGTCGTGCTGCCGCTGGCCTGCGCGCGCAGCGCCGCGGCCGGATAGACCGGTTGCGGGCACGTGCCGCCCTCGCCGACCTGCATCGTCGGGCGCGGCCCGGACGGGGTGGAGGCCGCCGATGCAGGCTTGCGCAGGAGCGGCGACAGGTCCAGGCGCACGGCCGCGGCCACCGAGTCGATCGTCAATTGGCTGAGCTCGGGCCCCGGGGCAGGCAGCCGGTCGGCGCAGTCGCTCTTGACCTGGTTGAACAGCGGCAGCAGCTCTTCGACCGGCACGACGCCCGGGGGCGCATGGCGGCTGGAGGACTGCTGGATGCATTGCCGGTAGACGCTGTTCCACAACGGCGCGCTCGCGGCCGGAGCGGGCGCAGCGGCCTGGGCATGGGCCAGCGCGCTGGAGGCTGCCAGCCCGGCTGCCGCGGCGATCCGTCGCGCGCCCTGGGCGGGTCGCATGCGGTTCGTCCTCACCGCGGCTTGTTCTGCTGGTACAGCAGGTGCGCCTTGATCTCCGGCCACTCGCCGGCGGTGACGCTGTACATGACGGTGTCGCGCACCGTGCCGTCGCGCCGCACGGCGTGGTGCCGGATCACGCCGTCCTTCTTCGCGCCCAGGCGCTCGATGGCCTGCTGGCTCGCGAAGTTGAAGTTGTCCGTGCGCCAACCCACCACCTTGGCGCCCAGCGTCTCGAACGCGTGCACGAGCAGCAGCAGCTTGGCGCAGGTGTTCACGTGGCTGCGCTGCGCGCTCTTGGCGTACCAGGTCCAGCCGATCTCGACGCGGTCGATGGCCGGCATGATGTCGTGGTAGCTGGTCGAGCCGACGATGCGGTTCTCGCTTTCCAGGTCGACGACCACGAAGGGCAGTCGGTTGTCCATCGCGAGCGCGCGCTCGACGTAGCCGCGCGTGTCCTCGGGCGTGGGCACGGAGGTGACGCGCAGGTTCCACAGTTCGCCGTCGGCGGCGGCGGCCTTGAGCGCGTCGACGTGGTCGAGCGTCAGCGGCTGCAGTCGGATGCGGCCGTCGGTGAGGGTGACGGGTCGGACATCGATCATCGTCGGCCTCAGCGGTGGCTTTTCTGCATGAAGATCAGCTTCTCGAACAGGCTGACGTCCTGCTCGTTCTTGAGCAGCGCGCCGATCAGCGGCGGGATCGAGACCTTCTCGTCCTTCGAGTGCAGCGCCGCGACCGGGATGTCCTCGGCCAGCAGCAGCTTGAGCCAGTCCAGCAGCTCCGACGTGGACGGCTTCTTCTTCAGGCCCGGAAGGTTGCGCACGTCGTAGAAGCTCTTGAGCGCGGCGGCCACGAGTTCCTGCTTGATGCCGGGGAAGTGCACGTCGACGATCTGCTGCATCGTCGCAGCCTCGGGGAACTTGATGTAGTGGAAGAAGCAGCGGCGCAGGAACGCGTCGGGCAGCTCCTTCTCGTTGTTGCTGGTGATGAAGACGATCGGGCGCTGGACGGCGCGGATCGTCTCCTTGGTCTCGTACACATGGAACTCCATGCGATCGAGCTCGCGCAGCAGGTCGTTCGGGAACTCGATGTCGGCCTTGTCGATCTCGTCGATCAGCAGCGCGCACGGCGTCGCGCTGGTGAAGGCCTGCCACAGCACGCCCTTGACGATGTAGTTGTGGATGTCCTTGACGCGCGGGTCGCCCAGCTGGCTGTCGCGCAGCCGGCTCACCGCGTCGTACTCGTACAGGCCCTGCTGCGCCTTGGTCGTGCTCTTGATGTGCCACTCCAGCAGCGGCAGGCCGAGCGCCGCGGCGGCTTCCTCGGCGAGCATCGTCTTGCCGGTGCCCGGCTCGCCCTTGACCAGCAGCGGCCGGCGCAGGGTCATCGCGGCGTTGACCGCGAGCATCAGGTCGGGCGTGGCGACGTAATTGCTGGAACCTTCGAACTTCATGGGAGGGTGCACCGAGGGGTGGGTTTTGCCTGACGGGGCGGTGCGTTCCAGTATAAAGGGACGTTCCTATAATCGTTTGGATAGCCGGGCCTGCAAGCCCGCTGCCTGGAAGTACTGCCTCTGTTCGATCAACAAAGACGAGACGATGACAAGAACCCTGACCTTGCTCCTGGCCCTCGTGGCTTTCTTCTCCACCGCCCACGCGCAAGACGCCCAGCGCGGCTCGACCAAGGTTCAGATGTGCATCGGCTGCCACGGCATCGTCGGCTACCAGGCCGACTTTCCGCAGGTCTACAAGGTGCCCAAGATCGCTGGCCAGGACGCCAAGTACATCGCCTCGGCGCTGACCGCCTACCGCAGCGGTGACCGCAAGTTCCCCACCATGCGCAGCATCGCGGCGTCGCTGTCCGACCAGGACATCGCCGACATCGCGGCCTACTATGCGCAGCTGGGCAAGCCCGAGGGCCCGGTGCCCGCCACGCTCGAGACCCCTGTGCCCGAGAAGCTGCGCACCGCGATGGCCACCTGCGTGTCGTGCCACGGCGTCAACTTCTCGACGCCCACCGACGGCACCATCCCGCGCCTGGCCGGCCAGTATTCGGACTATCTCGAGGTCGCGCTGAAGTCCTACAAGGTCGAGGGCAACCCGCACTTCGGCCGCGCCAACGCCGTCATGGGCGCCATGGCCAAGCCGCTGAAGGACGCGACGATCTCCGAGATCGCCGACTACCTCGCCAGCCTGCCCGGCGACGTGCGCACGGTGCCGCAGGCCAAGTTCAAGTAGCCTGCCGCGGCCGGCCCGGGGGGCGGCAGGTCCGGGAATCGATCACGAGACCGCCGCTGGCGGTTTTGTTTTTTGCAGATTCGTCGACGTCGCCCTACAGCGGCGGCGCATTCGGCCGAAAAGGAGAGAACGCCGGCTTGCTGCCGGCTCCGTCTTGCTCGTCCGACTGCGCCATGCTCAAGAAGATCCGTGTCGACCAGGTCCGTTTGGGGATGCACCTCCATGCCCTGGAAGGGGCGTGGATGGACCATCCCTTCTGGAAGACCCGCTTCGTCATCCGCGACGAGGAGCAGCTCAAGAAGCTGCAGGACAGCGTGATCCAGGAAGTCTGGATCGACCCGGACAAGGGCCTGGACGTCGCCGAGGACGAGGCCGCCGCGCTGCCCACGCCCGCGCGCGCGCCGGCGTCCGCCCCCGTGCAGGCGGCCGCGCCCGCGACGCGCCCGCTGCCGGTGCCCGAGATGGCGCTGGCCGACGGCGGCGCATCGTTGCCCGCGCTGCCGGCCGCGCGGCCGAAGCCGGCATCGTCCACGCCGGTGCCCCCGCCGTCCAGGAGCTTCGCGGAGGAACTGCGCACGGCCAGCGTCCTGTGCGACAAGGGCCGGGCGGAGATGCAGAAGATGTTCACCGACGTGCGGCTGGGCCGCGCCGTCGATGCCCAGGCCTGCCTGCCGCTGGTGCAGGAGATCTCCGATTCCGTGATCCGCAATCCCAGCGCCATCGTCAGCCTGCTGCGCCTGAAGACGCAGGACGACTACTCCTACATGCACTCGGTGGCCGTGTGCGCGCTGATGGTGACCCTCGGCCGCGAACTGGGCTTCGACCAGGAGCAATGCCGCGCCGCAGGCACCGCCGGCCTGCTGCACGACGTGGGCAAGGCGCTGATGCCGTTGGACATCCTGAACAAGCCCGGCAAGCTGACCGACGAGGAATTCGCGGTGATGCGCAGCCATCCGGTGCGCGGCCACGAGCTGCTGCAGGAGGCTCAAGGCGCCTCGGCCGAGGCGATGGACGTCTGCCTGCACCACCACGAGCGCTTCGATGGCGGGGGCTATCCGCACAAGCTCCCGGTCGAGCGCCTGAGCACGCTGGTGCGCATGGGCTCGATCTGCGACGTCTACGACGCCATCACCTCCGACCGCCCCTACAAGAACGGCTGGGATCCGGCCGAGTCGATCGGCAAGATGGCCAGCTGGAAGGGGCAGTTCGACCCCGCGCTCTTCGCGACCTTCGTCAAGAGCGTGGGCATCTACCCGACGGGCTCGCTGGTGCGCCTGCAGTCCGACCGCCTGGCCGTGGTCGTCGAGCAGAACCCCGCGGCGCTCACGGCGCCGACGGTCAAGGTGTTCTATTCGCTCAAGTCGCAGATGCCCGTCACGCTGCGACTGCTGGACCTGTCGTCGGGCACCAGCGACCGCATCGTCGGCCGCGAATCGCCCGAGAAGTGGAACTTCAGCTTCCTGAACGAGCTCTGGGCGGGCGACGTCGTCAAACGCTGAGGCCGACTTCCGGCGCGGCCGCGTGATGTCGTTGCGGGGCCGCATGGCGGGTCGAAACGAGCCGCCCTGCCAAGTCGCGCACCAAGCGCTCCATGTCGTTCCCGATGAAGAAAGGGCCTGGCGTCGCCGCCAGGCCCTTGGTCGTTTCGCGTAGGCGCGAGGCGCTCAGTGCGCCGGCTTGGCTTCCTGCTCGTCGATGCGGCGCACTTCCTCGTCGAGGGCCTTGTCCTCGTCGACCGTCTTCTCGTGGTTGGCGCCGATCAGCATGTAGAAGGCAGGCACCACGAACAGCGTGAACAGCGTGCCGATGGACATGCCCGTGAAGATCACCAGGCCCATCGCCTGGCGGCCGGCGGCGCCCGCGCCCGAGGCGATGACCAGCGGCACCACGCCGAACACCATGGCCGCCGTCGTCATCAGGATGGGGCGCAGGCGGATGCCGGTGGCCTCGATGATGGCGTCGATCTTGGACAGGCCCTTCTTCTGCTCGTTGTTGGCGACCTCCACGATCAGGATGCCGTGTTTCGAAATCAGCCCCATCAGCGTGACCAGGCCCACCTGCGTGTAGATGTTGATCGACGTGAACCCGAGGAAGATGAAGATCACCGCACCGAACAGCGCCATCGGCACCGACACGAGGATGACCACCGGGTCGCGGAAGCTCTCGAACTGCGCCGCGAGCGCCAGGTACACGATGATGATCGCGAAGAAGAACGTGATCAGGAAGCCGCCGGACTCCTTGGCGAAGATGCGCGACTCGCCGGCGAAGTCCACGTTGTAGCCCGCCGGCGCGGCTTCGTGCAGCGCATCGATCAGGATCTTGTGGGCCTCGCCCTTGGAGACGCCGGCCACGCCCGAGATCGTCACCGAGTTCAGCTGCTGGAAGCGGTTGATGGCCTCGGGCTGCACGGTGTACTTCAGGTGCGCGACCGTGCTGGCCGGGATCAGGCCGGCGTTGGGCGTCTTGATGTAGAAGTCCAGCACGTTCGACGGGTTCAGGCGGTCGACCTGCTGCACCTGCGGGATCACCTTGTACGAGCGGCCCGCGATGGAGAAGTAGTTGACGTAGCCGCCGCCGAGCGCGGCGCCGAGCGCCTGGCCGACGTCCTGCTGCGTCATGCCGAGCGCGGCGATCTTGTCGCGATCGACTTCCACGGTCGCCTGCGGCGCGTCGAGCTTCAGGTCCTGGTCGATGTAGTAGAACTTGCCCGAGGCCTGCGCCTTGGCCATCACCTGCTGGGCCACGGTGTTGAGGTTCTCGAACGGCTCGGTCGTCGTGATGACGAACTGCACCGGCAGGCCCGACGTGCCCGGCAGCGGCGGGAACTGGAACGCGGCGACGCGGCCGCCGGCGATCTTGTTCCACCTGGCCTGCAGGTCCATCTGGATCTCGTGCGCGCTGCGCGTGCGGTCGCCCCAGTCCTTGAGCAGCACGCCGCCGATGCCCTGGTTGACCGTGGGCACGCCCGTGATCTGGAACATCTGCTTGTACTCGGGGATGCCGTGCGCGATGTCGAACACCTGCTGCGCGTACGTCTGCATCTGGTCGGACGTCGCCGTCGGCGAGCCCACCACCTGCGACAGCACCACGCCCTGGTCTTCCTCGGGCGCCAGCTCCGACTGCGACATCATGAACATGACGCCCAGCAGCACGGCCAGGATGATGCCCATCGTGACCAGCACGGGGTAGGTGCCCAGCAGGTTGCGCAGCCAGCGGCTGTACGTGGTGTGCACCTTCTCGAAGACGTGGTCGATCGCCTTGGCGAACTTGCCGTTGTCCTGCTCGGGCGAGAAGATCTGCGAGCACATCATCGGCGACAGCGTCAGCGCGACGACGCCGGAGACGAACACCGCCGAGGCCAGCGTGAACGCGAACTCGGTGAACAGCGCGCCCGTCAGGCCGCCCTGGAATCCGATCGGCACGTACACGGCGATCAGCACCACCGTCATCGCCACGATGGGGCTGCCCAGTTCGCGCGCCGCGATCAGCGCGGCCTGCAGGGGCGTCTTGTGTTCCTCCTTCATGTGGCGGTCGACGTTCTCCACCACGATGATGGCGTCGTCCACCACGAGGCCGATCGCCAGGACCAGCGCGAGCAGCGTCAGCAGGTTGATCGAGTACCCGAGCATCAGCATGATGAAGAACGTGCCGACCAGCGACAGCGGCATCGCCACCAGCGGCACGAGCACCGCGCGGAAGGTGCCCAGGAACAGGTAGATCACCACCGCCACGATCACCAGCGCCTCGAGCAGCGTCTTGACCACTTCCTTGATCGACGTGTTGATGAAGTCGGTCGAGTCGTAGACGATCTCGCCCGTCACCCCGGTGGGCAACTGGTTCTTCAGGTCGGGGAAGGCGTCGCGCACGCGCTTGGCCACTTCCAGGATGTTGGCCTCGGGCGCCACCTTGATGCCGATGAACACCGAGCGCACGCCGCTGAACGCGACGTTGAAGTCATAGTTCTCGGAGCCCAGCGTGACGTTGGCGACGTCCTCCAGGCGCACGACGGAGTCGCCGCTCTGCTTGACGATCAGCTGCCGGAACTCGTCGAGCGAGTGCAGGTCGGTGCCGGCCGTCAGCGGCACGGTGACCATCTGGCCCTTGGACGCGCCGAGCGCCGCGAGGTAGTTGTTGGTGGTCAGCGCCTGCGAGACGTCCGCAGCGGACAGGCCGTGCGCGGCCATCTTGTCGGCATCCAGCCAGGCGCGCAGCGCGAACTGGCGCGCGCCCAGCAGTTCGGCGGTCTGCACGCCGGTGATGGAGTCGAGCTTGGGCTTGACGACGCGCAGCAGGAAGTCGGTGACGTTGTTGGTGGGCAGGTCCTTGCTGTAGAAGCCCATGTACATCGCGTCGATCGTCTGCCCGGTCGCCACCGTGAGCACCGGCGCCTGCGCCTGCGCGGGCAGCTGGTTCTTGACCGAGTTCACTTGCGTGTTGATCTCGGTCATCGCCCGGTTGGCGTCGTAGTTCAGGCGCAGCGTGGCGGTGATCGTGGAGACACCGCTGGAGCTGGACGACGACAGGTAGTCGATGCCCTGCGCCTGTGCGATCGCGCTCTCGAGCGGCTGCGTGATGAAGCCGGCCACCGTCGCGGCGTCGGCGCCGTAGTAGGTGGTCGAGATGGTGACGACGGAGTTCTGCGTCTTGGGGTACTGGCTGACCGGCAGGCCGAACAGCGAGCGCAGTCCCAGCACGACGATCAGCAGGCTGATCACGCCGGACAGTACGGGCCGGCGGATGAAGAGATCGGTGAACTTCATGGCATGCGCCTCGCTGCTCAGTGTTCCTGCGGGGTCGGGTTCGGCGAGTTCGCCGGCACGACCGTGTTGTCGATCACGACCGGGGAGCCGTTCTTGAGCTTGACCTGCCCGCTGGTGACGACCTGCTGGCCTTCCTTCAGGCCCTTGAGGACGGCCACCTGGTCGCCGCGCGTCTCGCCGGTGGTGATGAAGGCCTGCTGCACGACCAGGCCCGAGCCCGAGGCCGCCTGCGCCGGCGCGGCGGCCGACGCGGAGGTGCCGGCGCTCGCCGCGTTGGCGCGCGCGGCCGCGGCCGCTTCGTCGGCGGTCATGACGACGAACACCGTCGAGCCGTACGGGTTGTAGGTGACCGCGGTCTGCGGCAGCGTCAGGTAGTGCTTCTTGTCGCCCACCTCGACCGCCGCGTTGGCGAACATGCCGGGCAGCAGCTGGCGCTTCGGGTTGGCGAGCGTCGCCTCGACGACCACGTTGCGCGTCGTCGTGTCCACCTTCGGGCTGATCGCGGTGATCTTGCCGGGGAAGACGACGCCATGGAAGCCGTCGGTGGTGACGTTGACGACCTGGCCGACCGCGAGGTCGCCCACCGACTTCTGCGGCAGGTTGAAGTCGACGTAGACCGGGTCGATGGTCTGCAGCGTCACGATCTTGTCGCCCGGGTTCACGTACTGGCCGGGGTTGACGGTGGTGATGCCCAGGCGGCCGGCGAACGGCGCGCGGATCGTCTTCTTGTCGATGTTGGCGCGCTGCTGGTCGGCCAGGGCGCGCTTGCTCTTCAAGTCCGCGGCGTCGGCATCGACCTGCGCCTGCGCGATGGCCTGCGCCTCGAACTGCGCCTTGTCGCGCTTGAGCACGGTGGCCGACAGTTCGGCCGCGGCCTCGAGCGCGGCCAGCTGCGCCTTGTCGGCGTCGGCGTTGAGCTCGACGAGCACCTCGCCCTTCTTCACGTCCTGGCCGGACTTGAAGTGGATCTCGCGCACCAGGCCCGAGACTTCGGTGGTGACGTCCACGCCGCGCACCGCCACCACGCTGCCGACCGCGGCGAGCGTGGGCTGCCAGTCCTGCGAGCCGACCTTGGTGGCCGTGACCGTCGAGGGCGACGGCTTGGGTGCGCTGGCGATCAGCTTCTTGATGTGCAGCGCGAATCCGCCGGCCAGCACCAGCACCAGCAGCACCACCAGGCCAATCATGATGAGCATCCGCTTCGTCATGTTCTCACTCCAGATTTCGTGTTCGATAGTCGTCGTGTCCGCCGGGCTCGTTCGCGTCGGCGGACGCAGGGTGTCTTGGTCGTGTCAGTGCGAGGCCGCCGAGGCGCCGGCGGCCGAGGCCACCGCATCGCTCGCGTTCCACCAGCCGCCGCCCAGCGCCTGGAACAGCGCGGCGGTGTCGGTGTAGCGGGCCGCGCGCGCCTGCACCAGCGCGACGCGCGTGGACAGGGCCGTGCGCTGCGCGTCCAGCGAGGCGAGGTAGCTCACCGCGCCCAGCTGGTACTGCCGCTGCACGAGGCCCAGCGCCTCGTTGGCCAGGCGCTCGGCGTCGGCGTTGGCCTGCACGGCCTGCGCGTCGGTGTCGATCGCGCGCAAGGCGTTGGCCACGGACAGGAATGCGTTGAGCACCGTGGACTGGTACTGCGCCTGGGCGGCGTCGTAGGCGGCTTCGGCCGCCCGCTTCTTTGCCCGCAGCGCGCCCCCGTTGAAGATCGGCTGCACCAGGCCCGCGGCGAGCGACCAGCCGGTGGTGCCGGTGTTGAACAGCTTGTCCAGCTTCAGGCTCTCGCGGTTGACGCCCGCGCTCAGCGTGATCTGCGGATAAAGCGCCGCCGTGGCGACGCCGATCTGCGCGCTCGCCTCGTGCAGCTGCGCCTCGGCGGAGCGGATGTCGGGGCGCTGGCGCACCAGGGCCGACGGCACGCTCAGCGGCAGCTCGCGCGGCAGCACGAGGGTGTCGATGTCGAACGTGGGCAGGCCGTCGTCGCCGGGCAGGCGGCCGGCGAGCACGGCCAGCTGGTGGCGCGTCTGCGCGAGCGCCTTCTCGAGCGCCGGCAGTTGCGCCTGCGACTGCGCGATCAGCGTCTGCTGCTGCAGCGCCGCCGAGCGGGCGAGGGCGCCGAGCTCCACCTGCCGGGCGATGACCTTGAACGACGCCGTCTCGTTGTCGATGACTTCCTGCGTGGCCTGGAGCTGCGCGCGCAGCGAGGCCTCCTGGATCGCGGTGGCCACGACGCTGGAGGTCAGGCTCAGCCACGTGGCCTCGACCTGGAAGCGCTGCGCGTCGATCGCCGCGCGCACGGCTTCGAGCTCGCGCCGGTTGCCGCCGACGATGTCCAGCGTGTACGACAGGTCGAGCCCGGCCTGGTACAGGCTGGACGTGGTGCCGGCCGGCGCCTGGGGGCCCTGCGCGAGCGCCTGGCGCTGGCGCGCCGCGCTCAGCTGGCCGGTGACCGACGGGAAGACCAGCGAACCGTACTCCGCGCGGTAGTTCTCCTCGGCCTGTCGCAGGTTGGCCTGGGCCGCGGCCACGGTGGGGCTGTGCTGCAGCGCCGACTGCACGAGCGCGTTGAGGGCCGGCGACTGGAACGCCCCCCACCAGCTGGCCGAGATGTCCTGGCCGTCGACCAGGCGCTGTGGCACGTAGGCCGGGCTCGCGCTGCTGGCCGCCATCGCCGGCAGCGGCGCCGACGTGTACGGGTGGCTCGCGTCGGCCACCTGCGGGGCGTCGGGCGCGTGGAAGTCGGGTCCGACGGCGCATGCCGACAGGGCCAGGCCGACGGCGATCGCCAGGGCGGTGGTGCGCCAGGGCGGACGTCGGAGGATGTTGTTGATCATTCCTGCTCCTCGGTATTCGGGCGCGTCGCTGCTGCGTGGCGCGACGGTCAGCGGGGCATGGTAGTCGGGTTTTCCCGCCTGCAAGCTATTCCCCTACGCAACTACTGCCTAAGCAAATAATGCCGGCGCGTCTTTTGATTTTGTGAACAAAACGGGTCGAGCGATCAGTCCGGTCGTTGCCGATCGACGTTAACACCGGCTTACAGCACCGGTGTCGGGCAGGGCGACGAACGACGGGATCGGCGCCTCGAACTCCTGCTTCGACGAACACGCCGGGCCGGAATCGACAAGGTCGCGCGAAAAAGATGCTCGGGAGGACGCGGGCCATCGGCGAACGGCGGCTGCGACTCGACGGGGAGCATGTGCGAGAGTGGCTTACTGGCCACTTTCGGGCGCGCGCCTTGTCAGACGATGTTCAGGTCGCGGGGCGGTCCGGCCGGGCGAGGGCGCGCGGGTCGGGACGACCCGCCCTACCGGGCGCGAGGGGCGATCGGCTTCAATCGCGCGTGGCTCGGCGCCGCACGCAATCGAGGTACTGGTGGCCGTCCGGCGGCAGGCCGCTGCGCTGGGACTGCCAGATCATCTCGCCCAGGCAGTCCATCGCCTCGTGGTGGGCGTCGTGCAGCGACTGGCGGCGCGCGGCCAGCAGTTCGACGGCCTGGCGGATGCCGCTGGGCTGGTCGATGCTGCACTGCTCGCTGATCGTCAGGTGCATCGCCAGGTGCAGGAACGGGTTGGTGCGGCCGTCGTCCACCTCGAACACCGCCGCCAGCGCGGCATCGACGTCGGCCAGGTCGGCATGGTACTCGGGATGCTCTGCGATCCACTGCGACGCGAGGATCTGGATCGGCGACATCGGCGCGCCGCTCTGCGCGAGGGCATGGGCCTCGCAGAAGAAGCGGCGGACGTCGTGCTGGGACGGCTGGAACATGCAGCGATTGTCGCGCGGAGACGGCGCCGGTGTCGGCCGAGGGCCACCGCGTGCGCTTGGCCGGGGTCTGGCCGGTGTCAGGTCTTGCCTTTTGCCTTTTGCGGTGTCAGGTCTTGCCTTTTGCTACCCCGGTGGGTATCAAAAGGCAAGACCTGACACCGCAAAAGGCAAGACCTGACACCGCAAAAGGCAAGACCTGACACCGCAACGTTGACACCGCAACGTTCCGCAACGTTTCAAGACCTGACACCGGGTTTGCGGGCGGGCGCGTCCAGCGGGGCGAACGTGACGCGCACCCGCAGGCCGACGCCGCCTTCGCCGTCCAGCAGCTCGGCGCGGGCGCCGTGGTGGCTGGCGATGTCGCGCACGATGGACAGGCCCAGGCCGCTGCCGGGGCCGCCGGCGTTGCCGCGCTGGAAGCGTTCGAAGGCGCGCTCGCGGTCGGCGGGCGGGATGCCGGGGCCGTTGTCTTCCACCTCGAGCTGGGCGCAGCCCGGGGTGTCGGCCGACGGGCCGGTGCGGATGGTGACGCGCGCGCCGGCCCCCGCGTAGTTGATGGCGTTATCCAGCAGGTTGGCGAGCATCTCGCGAAGCAGGAAGCCGTGGCCGTCGACGCGCGCGCTCTCCAGCTCGAAGCCGAGGTCGACGCCGGCGTCCACCGAGCGCACGACCCATTCCTCGGCGGCCTCGGTGGCGATCTGCTTGAGGTCGAAGCGCTCGCGCGACGAGTTGTGCCGCACGTGCTCGGCGCGCGCCTGCGACAGCAGCTGGTTGGCCAGGCGCGCCGCGCGCGTCGTGCCCAGGTGCAGGCGGCGCAGCAGGGCCTCGGTCTGCGGCGCATGCGATTCCAGCAGCGCAAGCTCGGTCTCGGTGCGCAGGGCCGTCAGCGGCGTGCGCAGCTGGTGCGCGGCGTCGGCGATGAAGGCCTTCTCGGCGGCCGAGGCGGCGACCACGCGGGCGAACAGGCCGTTGAGCGCGGTCACGAGCGGGGCGACCTCGCGCGGGATGTCGGGCTGGTCGACGGCGCCCAGGTGCTCGGGCGAGCGCTGCTCGATGTCGGTGCTCAGGCGCACCATCGGCCGCAGGCTGCGCGCGATGGCGAGCCAGCCCATCATCGCGAGCACCAGCGCCTCGACCAGCATCGCCGAAGCGGCCGCCGCGGACACGTGCTTGGCCACGCTGCGGCGCTTGTTGAGCGTCTCGGAGACGCGCGCTTCGCAGCGGCCCTCGGCGCGTCCCGGCACGGCCGGCGAGCAGATCCAGCTGTGCATCGCCACCCGCACGGGATCGTCCTCCCAGGTGGCGTCGGAGAAGCGCCAGTCCACCGGCGCCGTCGGGCCACCGAGCGTGGCCAGTTCCGGGTCGCCGGCCAGGACGCGGCCGTCGGGGCCCTGCAGCACCCAGTGCACTTCGTCGAAGCGATCGGCGCGCAGCGCGTAGTCGAGCTCGCGCGACACCGACATCTCGACGCTGCCGTCCGGCCGCGTCTTGACCAGGCGCTCGATCGCCAGGGCGGTGCCGTCGAGCGAGTGGTCGAGCGAGTCGAGGGCCGGCGCCAGCGCCAGCTTGTAGAACAGGATGGCCGTGGCGGGCACCAGGAGCGCCAGCGGCAGCACCAGCCACAGCACCAGCGAGCGGCGGATGCTGGGGCGGCTGTCGTAGCGGAAAACGGCGCGCAGGCCGCGGTCGGGAAGGGCGGGGACGGTCACGGGCATGTCGCGTTCAGCACGCCGGAGTCAGGCCCCAGTATCGCCCAGCCGAGCGGGCCGCTGCGGCCCGGACCCGGCGCGGCGTCTCAGGCCTCTTCGAGCAGATAGCCGAAGCCCCGGATCGTGCGGATCTTCAGGCCTGCCGGCTCCAGCTTGGAGCGCAGGCGCGAGACATGCACCTCGATCGCGTTGTCGGACGTGGTGCCGTCCCAGTTCGAGATCGCGGCGATGATCTGTTCCTTGGCCACGATCTTGCCGGTGCGGCTGAGCATGAACTGCAGGATCGACCACTCGCGGCCCGCCAGCGCCAGCTCGGTCTCGCCGATGTAGGCGCGGCGCGCCTCGAGATCCATGCGCAGGTTGCCCAGGCTCAGCACGCTGCCGCCGCGCGCCTGGTTGCGGCGTACCAGCGCGCGCGACCGCGCCACCAGTTCGCTCAGCGCGAAGGGCTTGACGAGGTAGTCGTCCGCGCCGCTCTCCAGGCCGCGCACGCGGTCCTCGATGGCGTCGCGGGCGGTGAGCATCAGCACGGGCAGGTCCGAGCCCTGGGCGCGGACGCGGCGCAGCGTCTCGAAGCCGTCGATGCCCACGAGCCCGACGTCCAGGATCAGCAGGTCGTACGGATCCTGGCGGACGGATACGGCGACCGGCTCGCCGCGCTCGGTGCAATCGACGACCCAGCCCTGGGAGCGCAGCGCGCGTGCGGTGGAGTCGGACAGGAGGGGGTCGTCTTCGACGAGAAGGATGCGCAAGGGCGGCACTCCGATGGGAGCGATGGGAGGTGGGGATCGGCGCATCATCGAAGGGCAGGCTCAGGGGTCGCTTAACGATACCTGAGCTCAAGCTTGCGCGCCAGGAGACCGTCCCCCAAGGCCGCGAACCGATGCGGCGCCGCGCGCGTCGGCGCTCACGCTTCCGGCGGGCCTTCCCTGGCCGGCGCGACGCGCTCGGCCTCGCGCTCGTCGAAGGCCTCGTCGCCGGCCTGCGTGGCGTCCCAGGTCCTGGCCACCGGCGGGTGGTCCAGGCGTTCCTGCGCGAACAGCTGCTCGAGCTGCTGGCGGCCGGCGCGGGCGAGCGAGACGAGCTTGGACTCGTCGCGGAAGTGCGGCGCCATGTCGCGCAGCTGCTGCACCGAGTGCTGGCGAAATCGCATGGCCAGCGTGCGGGCGCGGTGCGGTTCGTAGCCCATGAGCTCCAGGACGCTGCGCGCGCTGGTCAGCGCGGCGTCCAGCGTCTCGCGCTCGATGAACTTCACGCCGCGTTCGTTGAGCTGGTACCAGTGCTGCACGTTGCGGGCGCGCGCCACGATGGCCAGGTTGGGGAAGTTCTCGCGCGCCAGGTCGACCAGCTCGAGGCTGGGCTCGATGCCGTCGACGGCCACCACCAGCACCCGCGCCTTGGCGGCGCCGGCGATGCGCAGCAGGTCCAGCCGCGTGGCGTCGCCGTAGTGCACGCCGAAGCCGAACTTGCGCAGGGCCTCGATGGCCTCGGCGTCGTGATCGAGCACCGTGGCCTGGATGCCGTTGGCGTGCAGGAGGCGGCCGATGATCTGGCCGTAGCGGCCGAAGCCCGCGATGATCACCGGGGCGTCCTGCGGCTCGGTGAGCTCGGACATGTTGGCCCGCGGGCTGAACTTGGCCAGGAACGGGATCCACCAGCGGTCGGCCACCAGGATCAGCAGCGGCGTCAGCAGCATCGACAGCGTGATGGCCGCGGTGAGCACCCCGGCCTGCGCGCCGTCGATCACCTGCTGGCCCTGCGCGGCCTGCAGCACGACGAAGCCGAACTCGCCGCCCTGGGCCAGCAGCAGCGTGAACACGGGGCGCTCCAGGCGCGGGATCGGGATGCCGATCTCCATGCCCCACAGCACCAGCGTCTTGACCACGAGGAAGCCGACGACGATGGCCGCGACCTGCCACGGGTTGTGCAGCACCACGCCCAGGTCGATGCCCATGCCCACGGCGATGAAGAACAGGCCCAGCAGCAGGCCCTTGAACGGCTCGATGTCGGTCTCGAGCTCGCGCCGGTACTCGCTCTCGGCCAGCAGCACGCCGGCCAGGAAGGCCCCCAGCGCCATCGACAGGCCGACCGCCTGCATCAGCGCCGCGGTGCCCACCACCAGGCCCAGCGCCGCGGCGGTGAAGATCTCGGGCGTCTGGCTGCGCGCGATGAAGCGCAGCGCCGGCCGCAGCAGCAGGCGGCCGCCCAGCACGATGACGGCGATCATGCCGAACGCCTTGGCCGCGGCCAGCAGCGGATGGCCCGCGTCCTCGCCGGCGACGCGGTCGGGTGCCATCAGCGGGATGAGGGCCAGCAGCGGGATGGCGGCGATGTCCTGGAACAGCGACACGCTCAGGATGTTCTGCCCGCCGGTGGTCAGCAGGATGTTGCGCTCGTTGAGCGTGGCCAGGCCGATGGCCGTGGACGACATCGCCAGCGCCGCGCCGGCCACCAGCGCCAGGCGCCAGCCGTCCGGCCAGAAGCCCATGCTGGCCCAGCCGATGCCGGCAATGAGCGCGAGGCTGCCGAGCAGCTGCACGCTGCCCCAGCCGAAGATGGGCCGGCGCATCGACCACAGCCGCTTGGGCTCAAGCTCGAGGCCGATCAGGAACAGCATCAGCACGACGCCGAATTCGGCCAGGTCGACGATCTGCGACGGATCCGTCACCAGCCGCAGGCCCCAGGGCCCGATGGCGAAGCCGGCGCCCAGGTAGCCGATGATCGCGCCCACGCCCAGGCGGCGGGCGACGGGCACGGCGATGACGGCGGCGGCCAGGTAGGTGAGGGCGAGGGTGAGCCAGTGCGTATGTGACATCAGGACATCAGTCGCTGGTGATTCGTCGTTCGTCGGCGGCGACTTCGGGCGGGGGCGCGATCGCGCCGGTGCGCGTCTCGCCCGCGAGCGCGAGCAGGCGCTGCGCGAACGCGTGCGCGTGGGCGTGCACCGCGTGCGCGTCGGCGCGGTGGGCGCCGTGGAAGATCAGCGGGTCCAGGAAGCGCATGCCCACCATCTCGGCCGTCTGGCGGTACGGGGCCAGGAAGGGTTCGAACGGGTGGTCCGTGCCGCCCAGCTTCTGGTACGAGGTCTCGATGCCGCCCGTGGAGGCGGCCAGCCAGAGGCACTTGCCGACCAGCGCCCGCCCGCCCGGCCCGTAGGCCCAGCGGAACGCCAGCACCTCGTCGACCCACAGCTTCATCAGCGCGGGCATCGAGTACCACTGGATCGGATGCACCCACACCAGCGTGCGCGCCTGCGCGAGCGCGGCCTGTTCGGCCTCGACGTCGATGACGTAGTCCGGATAGAGGGCGTACACGTCGCGCACCTCCACCGCCTCGGACGGCAGGAGCCGGGCCTGGGCGGCGAGCGCGCGGTTGACGCGCGAACGCGCGAGGTCGGGGTGGGCCAACAGCACCAGAACGTCTGCCATGGTCCCATTGTGGCGGGGTTCGGTAACATCGCCATTCCCGTCGAGCTGTAACGACACACCGGAGAGCACGCGCATGTCGGTCATCGTGGTTGCAAATCCCAAGGGCGGCGTCGGCAAGAGCACCCTGGCGACGCAGATCTCGGGGTTCCTCGCCTCGCAGGGCAGGCTGGTCACGCTGGGCGACCTCGACCGGCAGCAGTCGTCGCGCCAGTGGCTGGACATTCGCCCGCCCCACCTGCGGCGCATCGAGCCGTGGGAGATCTCGCGCGACGCCATTGCCCGGCCCGCCAAGGGCGCGACCGACGCCGTCATCGACACCCCCGCCGGCCTGCACGGCAGCCGCCTGGACACCGCGCTGAAGGTGGCCGACATCGTCGTCGTGCCGCTGCAGCCCAGCCTGTTCGACATGCAGGCCACGCACGCCTTCCTGCAGGAGCTGCGCGACCACAAGCGCGCCGGCCGCATCCGCATGGGACTGGTGGGCATGCGCGTCAAGGAGCACACGATCGCGCTGGAGCGCTTCCAGGAGTTCGTCGGCACCCTGGGCATCCCGCTCGTCACGACGCTGCGCGACACCCAGAACTACGTGCACCTGGCCGCCCACGGCCTGACGCTGTTCGACGTCGCGCCCGGCAAGGTCGAGCGCGACCTGGCGCAGTTCGAACCGCTGGCGCGCTGGCTGGTGCAGCCGGCCAAGGCCGTGCCGCTCGAATGACCGTCTACGAGCACCTGGCCGATCTGGCCGCCCTGCAGGGCCAGGTGATCGGCACCAGCGGCTGGATCGAGGTCGACCAGGCCCGGATCGACCAGTTCGCCCAGGCCACCGACGACCACCAGTGGATCCACGTCGACCCCGCGCGCGCCGCGGCCGGGCCGTTCGGCGCGCCGGTGGCGCACGGCTTCCTGACGCTGTCGCTGCTGTCGCGGCTGGCGACCGACGCCTTCCGCATCGCCGATACCCGCATGGGGCTGAACTACGGCCTGGACCGCGTGCGCTTCCCGTCGCCCGTGCCGGTGGGCAGCCGCCTGCGCGCCGTGTGCGTGCTCGATCGCCATGAACCGATCGAGGGCGGCGCGCAACTGACGCTCACGGTCACCGTGGAGCGCGAGGGCGGGGCCAAGCCGGCCTGCGTCGCCGCCTGGGTCACGCGCCACTTCGTCTGACCGGGCACGGACGTCGCACCGGCTCGACAGTCGTTTTCCCTGCCCCCCCCATCGGGGGGGCGGCAAAGCACGGGTCAGCCGGTACGATTCTGACGAGGGAAATGTCGCCCGCGGCCATCGGCGCGGTCGACCCATAACGAGAGTCCGAGCGGAGTTTCCATGAAGGTGTTGCTGGTCGATGACCACCCGTTGATCCTGTCGGCCCTGCAGGCCATGATCCAGGAGCTGGATCCTGACGTGAAGGTCACGGCCGTCGGCAGCGCGGGCGCCGCGCGTTCGGCGCTCGCGGCGGATGCCAATTTCGACCTGGTCCTGCTGGACCTGCAACTCGGCGACGCCAGCGGTTTCGACGTGCTGGTCGAGATGCGCAAGGCGCACCCGGCGCTGCCGGTCGTGGTGATCTCCGCGTCCGACCGCGCCAGCGACGTCATCCAGGCGATCGACCTCGGCGCGATGGGCTTCGTGCCCAAGCGCGCCTCGAACGACACGCTGGTCGACGCGCTGCGCCTGGTGATGGCCGGCGGCATCTACGTGCCGGCGATGCACCTGGGCAGCTCTCAGGGCCCCGCCAGCCGCTCCGCCACCCCGGCCATCCCGGCGGCCGAGACGGCCACCTACCAGGTCACGCCGTCGTTCGAGGAACTGGGCCTGACCCCGCGCCAGGCCGACGTGCTCACGCAACTGCTGCAGGGCAAGCCGAACAAGGAGATCGCGCGCCGCCTGGGGCTGTCGGTCGAGACGGTCAAGGACCACGTGCAGGCCGTGCTGCGCGCGCTCGGCGTGAGCTCGCGCACCCAGGCCGTGCTGGCGGTCAGCCAGATGACGCAGCAGCGCCTCGAGCGCCGCGCGGTTCCCCGCTAGATTGTCGGCCCCCTCGCTCCTCCCGTCGCTGCCCCCCGGGGGAGCTCGGTTCGGCTCGAGTCATGTCGGCCCCCTCGCTCCTCCCGTCGCTGCCCCCCCGGGGGGAGCTCGGTTCGGCTCGGATGTGATCCTCGCTTCCCGAGAGGTTCCGTCGCGAGACTTGCATTGACACGCTGACCGGCATGCGCGTCGCGATCATCTCCGTCTTCGTCGACTACCACCGCCGCGGCGCCCACCACCGCGGCGTGCTGCAGCCGCAGATCGGCCCGCTGATCGCCGCGCTGCTGCCCGACTCGGCGGACATCGACATCGTCAACGACACCTGGGTCGACCCCGACTGGTCCAAGTCGTACGACCTGGTGTTCCTGTCGTGCATGCACGCGGACTTCGATCGCGCGCGGCAGATCTCGCACTACTGGCGCCGGCGCGGCGCCCAGGTGGTGCTGGGCGGGTCGATGGCGTCGATGCTGCCGCAGCTGTGCGCGCCCTGGTTCGACGCGGTCGTCGTGGGCGACCCGGAAGACACCGTGCCGCACGTCTACGAGGACGCGTCGCGCCGCCAGCTGCAGCGCCTGTACCGCTCGGCCGGCGATGCCTCGGCCCGCGCGCCCACGCCGCTGGTGCATCGCGTGGCCGACCAGCAGATCTTCCCGCTGGCCCTCGAGGCCACGCGCGGCTGCCCCTACACCTGCGACTTCTGCGTGCTCACCGGCATGGGCACCCGCTTCGACACGCGCCCGACGGCGCGCGTCGAGCACGACCTGGTCACGCTGCGCGAGGCGCTCAAGGGGCGCATCACGGGCCCGCTCAAGAGCAAGCGCCGGCGCATGGCCATGTTCTACGACAACAACATCGCCGGCAACCTGGGCTGGCTGCGCCAGCTGTGCGACGTCACCGAGCGCCTGGGCCTGGAGTGGGCCAGCTCGGTCACCTTCAACGTGCTGACCAACAAGGCGCTGCTGCAGCGCATGTTCGACAGCGGCTGCCGCGCGCTGTACGTCGGCCTGGAGACCTTCAACCCCGCCGCGCTCGACGACTTCAACAAGCCTCAGAACCGGCTGCCGCTGATCAGGCGCGCGCTGGACGACGCGCGCGACGTCGGCATCCTCGTGACGGCCGGCATGATCCTCAGCCCCGAGCACGACGACGTCGCCTACATCCGCTCGCTGCCGCGGCGCCTGCGCGAGAGCGGGCTGCACGTGCCGACCTTCCTCGCGTTCGAGACGCCGTTCCCCGGCACGCCGTACTTCAACCGGCTCGCGGCGCGCAATGCGCGGCGCGTGGCCGACAACGAGCGCGCGCTGTTCCTGCCGCGCGCGCTGCTGCGCGACTTCACCTCGTACACGCTGGTCGTCGAGCCCGCGCACGCGAGCGCGGAAGACTACATCGACGCCTACAAGGACGCCGTCGACGAGATCTACGCCCCGCGCCGGCGCCTGGCCAAGCTGGCGCACGACCTGCCGTCGTTCGTCCGCCGCGGCGCGTGGACGAGCGTGGCGCTGGACGTCGGCGACATGATCACGGGCGGCCTGCCGCGCGCGCCGGGCCGCACCTACCTGGCCGGCACCGACCTCGCGCCGCCCGAGCGCGTGCCGCTGACCGAGGCCGACTTCGTCGACGAGGCCGAGGCGGCCGCGCTGATGCTGCCCACCGCCGTCACGGACGAGGCGGGCCGCCTGTTGCCACAATGGGCGCCCCCGGACGGGTCGCAGCGGCCCGTCCTTCCTCCCCGCAAGAAGAAGTCGGCCGTCCTCCCATGAAGCGCGAAGATGCTCCCCCATCGTCTGTCCTGACGCTGTCGCCCGACGACCGCCCGTCGCAGTTCGGCAGCGTGGAGCCGCTGCCGCGCGCCGACGGCCAGGAGGGCGACCTCGTGGTCGGCCAGGTCGACCCGCTGATCGACCAGGTCGACAACCTGCACGCGTTCGCGCGCACCGGCCTCGTGGGCAACACGGTGGGCGCCTGCGTGGTCGTCGCGCTGTACGCGCACGTCGTGCCGGTGCTGACGATGGCCGTGTGGTCCATCCTGTTCGGCGCCGCGCTGCTGCTGCGCGCGGTGCTCACCGTCACCTACCTGCGGCGCTGGCGCGGCTCGTCGGCGCTGCTGCGCAGCTGGCGCAACCGCTACCTCACGGGCGTGCTGACCACCGGCGCGATGTGGGGCATCTCGGTGTGGCTGTTCTATCCGTACGGCGGAAACCTGGAACGCATCGCGCTGCTGCTGACGGTCTACAGCTTCTGCATCTCCGCGGTGCCCGCGCTGGCCACGCAGTTCGGCGCGTTCGTCGCCTTCGTCGCGCTCACCTTCGTGCCGATGATCCTGCGCATCGCGCTGCTGCCCGAGCACGATGGCTGGACGCTGGCGGCGATCCTGTTCCTGATCTTCGGCATCACGGTGATGCTGGGCCGCAGCTACCAGCGCACGTTCGCGCGCGTCGTCGCGCTCAAGCAGCGCGGCATGCAGCTGCTGGCGCAACTGCAGGTCGAGAAGGTGGCCGCCGACCAGGCGCGCCGCGAGGCCGAGACGGCCAACCGCGCCAAGACCCAGTTCTTCGCGGCCGCCAGCCACGACCTGCGCCAGCCGCTGCACGCGCTGGGCCTGTTCGCCGAGGCGCTGCGCCACCGCGTGGGCACCGACGCCGAGATCGCGCACCTGGTCAACAGCATCAACAGCTCGGTCGACGCGCTGGAGGGCCTGTTCTCCGAGCTGCTGGACATCACCAAGATCGACACCGGCGGCGTCGAGGCGCGGCCGGAGCACTTCAGCGTCGATGCGATGTTCGCGCGCCTGAAGCTGCACTACGAGGCCACCGCGTTCGAAAAGGGCCTGGCGCTGCGCTTCCACGGCGCCAGGCACTACGGCTACGCCGACCCGCTGCTGCTCGATCGCGTGGTGCGCAACCTGCTGTCCAACGCGATCCGCTACACCAACGACGGCGGCGTGGTGGTGGCGGCGCGCCAGCGCGGCGACAAGCTGCGCTTCGAGGTCTGGGATACGGGCCTGGGCATCCGCCCGCACGAGCAGGAACGCATCTTCGAGGAGTTCTACCAGGTCTCGACCGACGCCCCGCCGCTCGACCCGACGCAGCGCAAGGGCCTGGGCCTGGGCCTGGCCATCGTGCGACGGCTCGCGCGCGTGCTCGACGCCCCGCTGCGCCTGCGCTCGGTGCCGGGCCACGGCACGATGTTCTCGATCGAGGTGCCGCTGGGCCAGCGCCCCAAGCCCACCGAGCCGGCGGCGCCGCGCAGCACCTCGCTGGGCCTGACGCTGGATCGCCGCCTGATCGTGATCGTCGAGGACGACCCCGCCGTGCTGGGCGGCCTGCAGGTGCTGCTCAAGAGCTGGGGCGCCGACGTGGTGGCGTTCGACTCGTTCGCCGCCGCCGCGGAGTGGGCCGGAGCCGCCGCCGCGCGCAAGCTGATGAACCCCGACCTGCTGATCACCGACTTCCGGCTCGAGAGCGGGCACACGGGCCTGGAGGTCATCGACACAATGCGCGGGGCCTTCGGCAAGGGATTGCCGGCGGTCATCGTCACGGGCAGCCTGATGTCCAACCAGGAAGGCGAGGCGCAGGCGCACGACTTCCACCTGCTGCTCAAGCCCGTCGTCCCCACCAAGCTGCGCGCGATGATCGCGTTCAAGCTTGGCCAACGCTAGGAACCTTCCGGAAGTGGCTCGATGACTACCCAGCCCGACACCACGCCACGCGCACTGCGCATCGACGGGCCGCTGTCGGCGCGTGCCGTGCTGGACCACTTCAACGAGAAGGGCCGCGCGCTGCTGGGCGCGGGGCAGGCGGACGCCGCGGGGCGCATCGCGCAGCTGCTCGCGCACGAGGCCGACCTCAGCGCCGCCTGGGGCGGCCTGCCGGGCACCGACCACCCGCGCCACTGGCAACCCGACGTCGGCGACGAAGCGGCGCTCAGCGACGGCCGCTCCGAGCATCGCCGGCTCGACGTCCACCTGCCGCTGTGGTGGG
>Ga0207427_100362_pt1 | contig 28247 bp, 25 predicted proteins | sample AraplaCL_Cvi_mMS_FD_184268 | JGI IMG/M metagenome (GOLD analysis project Ga0207427, IMG submission 184268) | Arabidopsis root microbial communities from the University of North Carolina, USA - plate scrape CL_Cvi_mMS (SPAdes) (version 2) | ecosystem: Host-associated > Plants > Roots > Endosphere ... | reverse complement strand
GAGGCGATGGCCGGTGCGTGGCGCGCGACGTCCAGCGACGCGGTGCGCGCGTGGATCGCGCAGGCGTTGGCACTGGTCGTGCCCGACCCCGACGCGCCCGTGCGCCCGCTCCTGCTCGAGTTCCTGGACGTGCGGGGCCCCTACGCGTACGAGGTCATCCGCTACGTCCTGATGGGCGCCGGCGGGCGCCAGCCCGGCGCGCGCGAGCCCCTGCTGGCCTTGCACCGCCATCGCGATGCGAAGGTGCGCAGCCTGCTGGCCGCGCAGCTGGGCTACGCATGGTTCTCGCACCTGTTCGACATCGCCACCGACATCGACATCCTGCGCCGGCTCATGCTCGATCCGGACGGCAGCGTGCGCCACGAGGCCGTGAAGGTGGCCGCGCTGCACGTCGACCAGCTGACCCGCGTCGACTACGAGGTGCTGCTCGACTCGGCGAACGCCCATCGCGCGAGCCACCGCAGCAGCACGCTCGCACTCATCGATACCCTCGGCGCGCGGCTCGGCTGCTCGCCCGCCGATTTCACGCCCCGCGTTCCGCCGCTGCGTACCGACGGGGTGTACAGCACCGGCGTCACCGAGCTCGACCATGCCGGGCGCTGGGTCACGCGGCGCTGCCTGCGCTTCTTCGAGGACGGCCGCGTGCTGGGCTTCGGCACCGATGCGGCACCGGTCGACCTCGACCAGGCCCTGTCCAACGCGATGCGCGACGGCGCCCACGGCGTCGTGCGCCGCGACGGCGACCAGGTGGCGTTCACGCTGGAATCGGCCGCGGGCCGCACCGACTACCTGGGCCGCATCGACGGCGACCAGATCACCTTCGCGCGCCTCGACCACGGCACGGCACAGCAGGTCGATGCCGACTACGACTATCGTTTCGTCGACTGGAGCAACCCCGCACCGCGCGCGCCCGAGGCGCCCGCGAAGCCGCCCCGCGGCAAGGCCGCCGAGCCGCTGCCCTTCGAGCGCGTGCAGCCCGACTCGCTGCGCATCGCCGACGCTGCCAAGTGGTACCTGCTGATCGTGCCGCGCCTGCCGATCTTCGTCGACGGCATCGAGGGCGACGAGCATCGCCTGAGGCGCGCGTGGTTCCTCAAGGACGAGATGCGCAAGACGGCGGTCAGGCCCTGTTCGATCCCAAGCTGGGCCGCATGTTCCTCGAGGCGATGCCGCTGCCCGGGCTCGACACCCTGGTGGCCGATCCCGTGCAGGGCCTGCAGGCGCTGTCGACGGTCACCCCCGCCGAACGCGGCGCGTTCCCCGGCACGCTGCAGGAGTGCATCGGCGCGACGATGGTGGGCGTGGGGTGCATGTACGTGATGACGGAGCACGGCTGGCAGAAGCGCTGAAATCGCGACGAAGAGGTCGAGCGCTCAGACCTGGGCCATGCCGCCATCGACGAAGAGCTCGATGCCATTGACGAAGCTCGATGCGTCCGAGGCCAGGAAGGCAACGACCTTGCCGATCTCACCGGGTTCACCCAGACGGCCGAGCGGCACTTGCGACGCCAGGAAGTCGAACAGGCCTTGGCGCGCTTCAACGGGCGCCAGGCCCGCCAATCCCGGCGTGCGAACAGGCCCCGGGCTGACGGCGTTGACGCGGATGGCACGGTCCTTCAGGTCCAGCGCCCACGACCGGGCGAAGTTGCGCACCGCGGCCTTGCTCGCGCTGTAGACGCTGAAGTTGGCCGTGCCCTGGATCGATGTGGTGGACGACGTCAGGATCACCGATGCGCCGTCGGTCAGCAGCGGCAGCGCCTTCTGCACGGTGAACAGGACGCCACGCACATTGGTGCCGAAGATGCGGTCGAAGTGCTCCTCGGTGATGGCGCCCAGCGGCAGCATGTCGCCGCCGCCGGCATTGGCAAAGAGGATGTCGAGCTTGCCGGCCGAACGCGAGATCTGCGCATAGACGGCGTCCAGGTCCGACAGCACCGAGGCGTCGGCCCGCAGCGCCGTGGCGGCCGGGCCGATCTCGGCGACGGCGGCGTCGAGTTCCGCCTGCCGGCGGCCGGTGATGAACACGCGCGCGCCCTGGGCGGCGAGTTCCTTGGCGGCACCCAGGCCGATGCCGGTGCTGCCGCCGGTGACGAGGGCGACCTTGCCTTGGAGGGACGGGATCATGAGGGGCTCCATTTCTTGGGTTGCGAGGTTCGGGAATCAGGGAGGGTCGAGATGCCGTCTTTCGTGTCGGCATGGGTGCAACTCTAGGCAAGCTCGATTGATCTAAAAACAGTACCCAATGGAATGACTATCCACATTCATGGAAAATAGGCCGGTTCGCTCCTGGAACCTCGACATGGATCAACTGCTGGCGATGCGCTCCTTCTCCCGGGTGGTCGAGGCCGGCGGCTTCACGCGCGCCGCCGATTCGCTGGACATGCCGGTGGCCACCGTCAGCAAGCAGGTGCAGGAACTGGAGGCGCACCTGGGCGTGCGCCTGCTGCAGCGCACGACGAGGCGGGTCACGGTCACGCCCGAGGGGCAGGACTACTACGCCAAATGCACGCGCGTGCTGCGCGACCTCGAAGACATCGACGCCTCGTTCAGCGGCGCCCGCGGCAAGCCGCGCGGCCACCTGCGCGTGGACGTGGGCGGCTCGACGGCGCGCGACGTGCTCATCCCCTTGCTGCCGGACTTCGTGGCGCGCTACCCGGACATCCGCATCGATCTCGGCGTTTCGGACCGGTCCGTGGACCTGATCGGCGACAACGTCGACTGCGTGATCCGCGGCGGGCCGCTGGACAGCTCCTCGCTGGTGGCTCGACGCCTCGGCGAGGCGCCGGTCATCACCTGCGCGACGCCGAGTTACCTCAAGCGATATGGCACGCCCGCCCATCCCGACGAACTGCGCAACGGGCACCGGCTCGTGAGCTACGTATCGAGCCAGAACGGGCGCGCCGTGCCGTTCCGCTTCGAGCGCGACGGGGAGCGCTCCGAACTGAAGATCGAGCATCGCGTGGGCGTGAACGAGAGCAATGCGCACCTGGCCGCCTGCCTGGCGGGCCTGGGCATCGTGCAGACCTTTGCCTATGCGGCCGAGGCTGACATGCGCGCGGGCAATCTGCAGGAGATCCTGGCGCCATGGCGACCCGCACCGTATCCCTTCCATGTCGTGTATCCGCAGACGCGGCATGTGACGCATCGTTTGCGCGTGTTCATCGACTGGTTGGTGGAGCGTTTTCCGGCCCGGATCTGCAGAGGCATGGAGGGGCCGTGATGGCAAGGCTTGCGCGCCCGGTCGATCCGGGGCTCCAATGGCTCGAAACCCCGCCCTTCCTGACTCGAGACGCGCGCCGACGTATGCTCCGAAGCTGGTGCAACGGGCTCGGCTCCGCCAAATGGCGGACGCGGCCCGAATGAAGGCAGTGGGAACGAATGCAGGCGCCCCTCATCGAGCCGAGCGACATCACGATCCTGATCGTCGATGACACGCTCATCAACATCGACATCGCAACCGACCTCCTCGAACCGCGCGGTTATCGGGTGATCGTCGCGCGTGATGGCATGGCGGGCATCGAGCGCGCCGAGCAAGCGCGCCCAGACCTCATCCTGCTCGACGTCGTGATGCCCGGCTTGGACGGATTCGAGATCTGTCGCCGTCTGAGCAGCGATGCGCGAACGCATGACATCCCGGTGATCCTGATGACGTCACTGACGGATTCGGCCCAGAAGCAGGCCGGTTTCGCCGTCGGGGCCGTCGACTATGTCACCAAGCCGCTGGATGCCGCGGAGCTCCTTGCACGAATCCGGTGCCACCTTGCCATCTCGTCGCTCCGGAGGAACCTGACGGAGCGCAATGCGTCGATGGAGCGCGAGATCGTCGCCCGACGTGAGGCCGAGGCCGAACTGCAGCGATCGCGCGAGATGGTTCGCATGCTGGGCGTGCACAACGCGCGATCCCTCGAACAGGAGCGCATGCGCGTGTCGCGTGAGCTTCACGACGAGATGGGCCAGCAACTGGCAGCCCTGCGGATGGAAGTCGGGGTGCTGCGCCAGCACGCGCGCTCGGGCGACGCCCCGGGGATCGCGGCGTTCGACATGCTTCTCGAGCGCGTGGATGGTCTTGTATCGAGCGTGCGCGGGGTCGTTGCCCAACTGCGTCCGACCGCGCTCGATGGCGGCCTGATCACGGCGATCGAATGGCTCGCGACCGAATTCAAGCGCCATACCCACCTGCCCTGCCTCGTCGAGGTCAGCGGCAGCGCTCCCCCGCCGAAGGCGGATGCCGCCACGATGCTCTTTCGCATCGCGCAGGAATCCCTCAACAACATTCGCCGCCACGCGCAAGCCACGCAGGTCACATTGCGATTGCAGATGGAGCCTTCGGGTTGCGTCCTGGTCGTGAGCGACGACGGCGTCGGCTTCGACGTTCGGGCGCAGTCCCACGGTTATGGCCTGCTGGGGATGGAGGAAAGGGCGCGTGCCCTGGGGGGGCAGTTGGAGATCGAGAGCGCCCCAGGCGAAGGCACGACCGTTCGGCTGCGGGTGGACCGCGCGACGCTCGCCAGCAAATAGCCCGCGGGCAACGTGCGGGCTCGCGGTGTCCCAGGGACGCGGCGCGGCCTCGCCTCGCCACATCGTCGCTCATCCAGGTCGCGCGGTCGGCTCGATCCACTGCAGGGCCAACTGGTCTCCGATATGCGCGCGCAGCGCATCGAGCGACACCGGCTTTGTCAGGAACACGTTCACGCCGGCGCGCAGGCAGGCCTCGCGATGCTCGGCGCTGGCGGTGGCGGAGACCGAGATCACCGGGATCGCAGCCAGGTTGGCGTCGCGCCGTAACTGGCGGGTGGCTTCCACACCGTCCACCAAGGGCATCACGCTGTCCAGAAGAATCAGATCCGGTCGGAAGCTGCGCGCGGCCTCGAGGAGTTCGCTGCCGTCGCTCGCCTGCGCCACCATGAAGCCCGCATTCGTGAGAAAGTCATCCATCAGGGTGCGATTCGCACTCGCATCGTCCACCACCAGGATCCGACGCATGCGTCCTTGGTAGCGCGCCACGCCGAGCGCCCGGCCAGCGGCAGGATCGGGCACCTGCGCAATTTGCAGCGGCAGCTCCACGCGAAACCGGGTACCGCGACCCAACTCGCTGGTGACCTGCACCTGCCCGCCCATGTCGTTGACCAGCGCGCGAGTGATCGCCAAGCCCAGACCGGTGCCGGCGCTGCGCCGCTGCACGTCGCCCACCTGCTTGAAGGGTTCGAAGATGCGCCCGAGGTCGTCCGGGTGCATTCCCACGCCCGTGTCCTCGACGTCGAGCTGCAGCCGAACTCTCCCGGGGCCCGTCGACTCCGCGCAGGCACGCAAGGTGACCGAACCCTTGTCGGTGAACTTGATCGCGTTGCCCAGGAGGTTGAGCAGCACCTGGCGCAGCCGTCGCTCGTCGGCCAGCACCGCGCCCGGCAACTCCCGTCCCGCCTCGATCTCGAATGCCAGCCGCTTCTCGTCAGCCTTCACCCGCATCAGCTCATCGACCGACTGCAGGAGGTTGCGCAGGTTCAGCGGCGCAGGATTCAAGTCCGTATGTCCCGCCTCGATACGCGCCAGGTCGAGGATGTCGTTGATCAGTGCCAGCAGGTGCAGCCCGCTTTGGTGGATGGTGTTCACACCTCGCGCCTGGCGGGCACTCAGGCCGCCCTCCATGGCCAGCAGCTGCGCATAGCCCAGGACGCCGTTCAGCGGCGTCCGCAGTTCGTGGCTCATGCCCGCAAGGAACTGGCTCTTGGCCCTGTTGGCGGCCTCGGCGGAATATCGGGCCGCGCGTTCGGTCTCGACCATTCCGCGATCGAGTTCGGGCGCCTCGGCGTTCGCGCGATCCTGGGCGTCCAGCTTCGACAGGATGCTCTGGATCTGCTCCTGCACCTTGTCCGTGCCCAGACCGAGGGCCCGCGCAACGTCAGGGCAGGCGTTGCCCTGGGCGATGAATCTGAGGACGCTGATCTCCGCGGAGGTCAACGTCACATCCGACGCTTGCTCGGCCAGTTCGAACGACTCCTCGGAAGGGAGCGTCTTGCGGCCGGCGTGCACGGCGCGGACGGCGTCGAGCAACTCCTTGTGCAGGGCGTTCTTCAGGAGATAGCCGCAGGCGCCCGCCTGCAGGGCGCGCTGTGCCTGCGCATCACCCGCGTAGGTCGTGAGCACGATGATCCGCGCGTCCGGGAATTCGGCGCGGATCGCGCCGATCGCGTCGAGTCCGCCCATTCCTGGCATCTGGAGGTCCATCAGCGTGACGTCCGGGCGGTGCTCCCGGAACTGCTGGATCGCCTCCCGTCCATTCGATGCGTCGGCGACCAGGGCCATGTCCCGCTCGACGGAGAGCAGCAACGCGATGCCCTGCCGGACGACGGGATGGTCGTCCACGCAGAGAACCCGGATGCGGGTCAGGTCGTCCGTCATTTGTTGATCTTTCCGGGGCATGACCCATTCGAGAGGCAAGGGCAATCGGAAGGAGCTCCCACTACTGTACGCCTGCATGGCGACGACGGCGAGTCCGCGCCGTGTCGAGACCCGGAACGCTGCTGACGGTGACGCATCGGGAAAGGCGGGACACCGACATGTCTCCGCCAATCGGGTACAGCGATGCGGACGTGACCCGCGCTTGTCGCAGCGAGAGGAAATCGAGCCCCAAAGGTGCGGCTGCCGCACGCAGTGACATGCCATCGACATCAAGCTTTCATCGTCGGCCCATTTGCCGCGCCAGGCTGTCGCGACGAAGTGCGCATTTCCGCCAGTCTTCGCTTTTGTCGACGTGGGTGGACGGTGTAGAGTTCGGGGGTTTGTAGTGCTTGCTCTACATTTGCGTAATATTGATACTACATCACTACATGACCGCGCCCCCCCGCCCGACGCATGAATCGCCGCTCGCGCCGCCTCCTGGCGCGACGAGTGGACTACAGGAGACACCGCGGCCGGCCGGCACGCTCAAGTTCGGTCGGTGCGAGGTGTCCATCGCTCGCCGCGAGGTGCTCGTCGACGGCACGCCGCGACCTCTGCAGCCGCGGGCCTTCGACGTGCTCGTCTACTTGATCGACAACCGCGAACGCGTCGTCGCCACGGACGAACTGCTCGACACGATCTGGAAGGGCGAGGCCGTGCAACCGGGATCGCTCGCCGCGGCGATCACGCGGGTGCGCAAGGCGCTGCTCGACGACCACCCGGACGCCGCGCCCATCATCCGCACCCACCAGCGCGTAGGCTATCGCTTCGTGGCCGAGCTGGATGTCCCGGCGTGAACGTGCCGACCATGACCCCACCGCGCAACATCCGCGTGCTGATCGCCGACGATCATGCGCTGGTGCGAGAGGGCATCCGCAAGGTGCTCGGCCTGGCTGGAGACATCGTGGTCGTGGGCGAGGCCACCTCGGCCGCCGAGGTCCTGTTGCGCATCCAGGCCGGAGACATCGACTTGCTGCTGCTGGACCTCCTGATGCCGGGAAGCGACGACGTCGACCTCGTCGAGCGTGTCGTCTCGGCGCGGCCGGGCTTGCCCATCCTGGTGCTGACGATGCATGCGGACCCGCATGTCGCCCGCCGCTCGCTGGAAGCCGGTGCGCTCGGGTATCTCACGAAGGATGCCTCGTCGGAGTTGTTGATCGATGCGGCGCATCACGTCGCCGCGGGACGCGACTACATTGATCCGTCGCTCAGCCGCGCCCTCATCCGGGCGTTCAATCCGACGCAGGAGCCGCTGGAACGCGCGACGCCGTTGTCGAGACGCGAGCGCCAGGTGCTGATCGCGCTGGCACAAGGCAAGTCCATGGTCGACATCGCCGCGACGCTGGGGCTGGCAACCAACACGGTCAGCACCTACAAGGCACGCCTGATGGAAAAGCTCGGCCGGACGTCCCTGAGCGAACTCGTGCGCTACGCGTTGAGCCATGGCTTGGTCAAATAGGTGCCTGCGAGCCACGCTTGCCGTGGCACTGATGCTGGTGTCGTGGGTGCCAGGCGCTCATGCCCAGGAAGCGGTCCTGGAGGCCTACCAGGAAGCAGCCGGCTTGACGAACATGACGGCGCACTGCCTGACGCAACAAGCCAGGGGCACGCTATGGATCTGCACCGACAACGGCCTGTTCCGATTCGACGGTTTCCGCGTCCGCCGCGAGGTGCTGCCTGGCGACACGGGCCCAACGATCCTTGCTGCGCTCGCCGATCGCCTGGGTCGCCTGTGGGTCGCCACGGAAGACGGCCTCTACCTGCGGCGAGAGGACGGCAGCGGGCCACATTGGGCCAAGGTCGTGAGGCAGGACGGTCGACGCCTCAGCGTCGCAGGCGGCCACTCGCTTGCCCTCGATGACCGCGGCGTGCTGTTCGTCATGCAATGGGACAACCACCTGCTCGAGGTGAACGCCTCGGAGTCCTCCGCGCGACCGCTGGTGGCGACCGACCCGGGCGTGCCTGCGTTCACGCCGTTCCAGGCGACCGACGATGCCAGCAGCGGCCCTGTGGCGACCATCGCCGGTGCGCTGTGGTTCGGATGCGGGTCCGGGCTCTGCGAGTGGAAGGATGGCCGACTGACGACCTGGGGCCCGGCGCAGGGCCTGCCATCGGGCGCCTGGTCCGGCCTGCTCGGGGCCCCGGACGGCAGCGTGTGGGCACGATGCAGCCTGAGCCTCGCCCATCTGGCTTCGGGCGGAGGGCGGTTCGAGACGATCCGGGCGCCGGCGCAACGGCGATGGGCTGGCACGATCGCACTCGCGCAGGATCCCCAGGGTGCCATCGTGACCGCCACGGACGACGGCGTCGCGCGCTGGGACGGCCGGCGCTGGCAGGCGTGGACACCACGCGACGGCCTGCCCGAGACCGCCGTGCGCGCGCTCCTGTTCGATGCCCAAGGCGCGTTGTGGCTCGGCACGTCGGGCCGCGGGCTGCACCGCTGGATCGCCTACGGCCAGGCCGATCACTGGACGCCGGTCTCCGGATTGCCGTCCCCTGTCGTCACGTCCTTCGCGCGCACCGCAGACGGCCGCCTGTGGGCCGCCACCGCCTCGGGGCTCGCGTCCTTCGATCCGGCGCAGCGCCGGTTCCGCCCGCTGCGCACCCCGCTCGCCGGCAAGGGCATGGTGGCTGGCGTGGCGGTCGATCGCTCCGGCGACCTCTGGTGGGTCCAGGACGGCAGGCTGCTGACCTTGCGAGCCTCCGAAAACGAGGCTCGCGTGACCGGCGGCATCCTGTCGCCAAGCTACGTGGTCCAGGGGGCGCACGACGCCTACATCGTCTCGAACACGCAGGTACAGCGGCTGTCGCCATCGCGCAAGGGCGTTCGCCCGAGCCCGCTGCTCGCCGGGCTGCCGCAATCGGAGATCTTGTCGGACGTGGTCAGCGACGGCACGCAGGACTGGTTCCTGACGGGCAGGAGCGCCTTTCGCGCCGGACACGATGCCTGGGAGCCGTTGCGCGACGCGCACGGCACGCCGGTCGAGATCAAGCGCACCGCCGCATTCGTCGACGCCTCGCAACTGTGGGCCGCCGACTCGCACGGCATCGCCGTCTACGCCGTGCGCGGCGCCGTTGCCATCCTGGCGCAACGCTTCGACGCGTCCATGTTCGACGGCGGAGCCGTCATGTTCATCCGCGCCGATGCCGAGCGTCGCGTCTGGATCGGCACGGATCGGGGACTGTTCATCCACGAATCGGGCCGATGGTTCCGTGTCGACCGCAGCAACGGGCTGCTCTGGAACGATATCGACGAGGGGGCCTTCCTGCTGGAGCCGGACGGGGCCGCCTGGATCGGCACGAGCGCGGGCGCGACTCGCCTGCAACCCCGCATGCGGCCGCCGCGGGCTCCCCCGCTGCGACTGGACGAACTGCAGCTCGCGGGTCGCATCAGCGCGACCGCGCCGAGCGTGCCGATCGCCTGGCGCGATCGTTGGATGCGCATCACCGTCGCGACTCCAGACATTGCAAGCGGCCACGCCGTCCGGATGGAATACCGTCTCCACGAGGACGCCCCGTGGCTGCAGATCGATGGCAACGTGATCCAGGTCGAATCGCTCGAGCCGGATGCCTACGTCCTGGACGTGCGCGCTGCCGCCCGACTGCCCACCGACGATCCCGGGCCCGTGCTGTCCATTCCCTTCGAGATCGCGCCCCCGTGGTGGGCCACGCCGCTGATGAAGGTCGGCTACGCCGCCGCCCTGGTGGCCCTGTGGTACCTCTCGATGCTGGCCCTGCGTCGCCGCGCCGTGGCGACGCGCGCGAGGCTGGAACGGGCGATCGCGCAACGCACGACCGAACTCGAGCAATCGCGCGAGGCCTTGCGCGAATTCGGACAGTACAACGCCAAGTCGCTCGAGGCCGAGCGCAAGCGCGTCTCGCGCGAGCTGCATGACGAGATGGGCCAGCAGCTCGCGGCGTTGCGGATGGAGGTCTCGGTGATGCGCGCGCGATCGGCCGCCAGCCAGGGGGTCGAATCCCGGATGCTCGATCTCCTGCTCGAACGTATCGACCGGCTGGTGAGCAGCGTACGCGTGCTGGTCACGCAGCTGCGGCCGCCCGTATTGGATGGCGGCCTGCTACCGGCCATCGAATGGCTGGCGTCCGAGTTCACGCGAAGGACGGGCATCGCGCACTGCAACCTGGATCTCGATGCCGCCGCGCAGGCGCTGCCGGCCGACGTCGCGACGATGGTGTTTCGCATCGTGCAGGAATCGTTCGCCAACGTGCGCAGGCACGCGGCGGCGACGACGGTGTCGGTCATCCTGCAGCGACTGGGTGACCGCTGGGTGCTCGAGGTCCGCGACGACGGTTCGGGTTTCGACACGACCGCGCCACGCACCGGCTTCGGCCTGCTGGGCATGTCGGAGCGCGCGCGGACGCTGGGCGGCGAACTGTCGATCCGCAGCGAACCGGGTCGAGGTACGACGATTCGCCTGGACCTTGCCCCCGGACCGTCGGAAGATTGACCGGCCGCCAGGCGGGTGCGCCACGGCATGCAAATCGGCGCATCGCACCGTACGCGTCATCGATCCATCATGACAGCCACGCGCTCGCCTTCCTACGATCGCATGACCACTACTGCGGATGGCGCGTCGAATGACACGCTGTCACTTGAAGACCATGCCGAACGACTCGGGCGCCTGCGCCGTCACGAAGACCCCTGGAAGCGGCGTGCTGCTGGCGCTGCTTCTCGCAACGACCGCTCACGCCGCGCATGCCGGGCCCGTGCTGGATCGGCTCAAGCAGAGCGGGCGGATCGTGATCGCGCATCGCGAATCGTCCGTGCCCTTCTCGTATGTCGACGCCGATGGCAAGCCCGTGGGCTACGCCATCGATCTGTGCCTGCGGGTAGCGGAAGCAGTCCGCAGGAAGCTCGCCTTGACGGCGCTGCATCCCCAGTTCGTCCCCGTCACGCCGGCCACGCGGATCGCGGCAATCGTCGACGGCAAGGCGGACCTGGAATGCGGATCCACCACCAACAACGCGGAGCGGCGCCAGAAGGTTGCCTTCACCATTCCGCACTACATCACCGGCACGCGCTATCTCGTGCGCTCGGAAAGTCCGATCCGCGACGTGTCCATGTTCGAAGGCCGGAAACTGGTCTCGACGAAGGGCGCCACCCCGTTGAAGGCCATCCGCGAGGCCAACGCCGCCCGCATGCTGCACATTGACATCCTCGAGGTCGCTGACAACGCCAAGGCCCTGGAAATGGTGGACAGCGGTGCGGCCGACGGGTTCGCGATGGACGACGTGCAGCTCTACGGACTGATCTCCGGAAGTCCCGACCCGGGCAGGTTCAAGGTGGTCGGCAAGTTCCTCACCATCGAGGCGCTCGCCATCATGATGAGCAAGGACGACCCCGAGTTCAAGCACGTCGTGGACGACGAGATGCGCCGTCTCATCTACTCGGGGGAGGCCGAGGCGATCTACGAGCGCTGGTTCAACCAGCCCATTCCACCGAAGCACCGCGTGCTCGGGGTCCCGATGAACTATCTCCTGAAGGACTCCTGGCACTATCCGACCGATTGGGTCCCCAACTGACGGGGCCGCCCGATCGGCGGAAGGCCCCGCGCCGCTCAGATGGCCAGTTCGCGCTCCACGTCCTGCGTCTTGCGGCGGGCCAGTGCCAGGTTCGACTTCGCCTTGTCCAGCACGAAATAGATGAAGACGCCCTCCTTGCGGGACACCGGTCGGATGATGTGGTACTGCCTGCCCAGCGTGATCAGGATGTCGTCGATCACGTCGCTCAGGCCCAGCTGCCGCATGGTCTTGAGCTTGGCTCGCACGACCTCGGTGTTGCCTGCGGCAGCCACCTCCAGGTCGACGCCAGCGCCGGCGGAGCCGAGCATCATGCCACTGGCTGAATCCACGACGGCGGCGCACAGGGCACCGTCCACGACCAGCAGGTCTTCCAAGCTCTGTTTGATGTTTGCCATCTTCTTTCCAGTCAACAGGGTTCCTCAACCCGAGAGAGGGATCGATTCGCCGCATCGGGCCGGGGGGCGCGCAGCGGCACGCCCGATCCCGGCGGCGATTTCCATGGGGGCGGACGGAATGGCCTAGCCCGGATTGCGCACCAGGCGGCCCAGCGCGCGTGTCATGCGTTGCAGCGCCGTCCAGTCGACGCAGCCATGCCCGCCGTGCAGGATCAGCAGCAGGTCCGGATCGGCGCAGCACGGCAGCACGACGAGCAGGCCTTCGATGTGATGCATCGCGACGGCGCCGAGCGGCCCGAGGACGGTGAACTGATCCTTCTGGCGTTCTTACAAGCGCCAGTAGTCCACCGCGGCCTCCCAGATGCGTTCCGCCTGCGCACCGGCCCCGCTGGCGTACCACAACAGGCCCGTGGTGGCCTCGACCAGCGCACAGCCCTCGATGCCGGGCTGGTAGGCCATCCGATCCAGCTCCGTCCGGATGCAGTCGAGCGGCTCCATCATCCCGGCCGTCCCATGCCGAGGCGGCGGCGCAGGTGATCGATGAACCCGCGCTCGGCACCCTCGCCGCGCGGCATCGCCGATCGAGCCTCAGCGGATGGCGCGGGAGGCGACGTGTCCCCTCTCGCGCCCACGTCGAGGAGACCGGCATCGCTCAAGGCAAGAAGGAAACGCTCGCATTGCGTTCGCTCGACATTGCTCGACTGGATCAGCTCCTCCAGGCTCATCGGACGGGCGGAGAGGAAGCTCGCAAGGCGAAGGTTGTAGCGATGCACTTCGAGCAACCCGGCCGACGGCCACTGCCGCAAGCGGAGCTTGGCGCCGGGCGGAATGGACAGCGAAGGGGGCCGCCGGGCATCCGGCCCCGCGATGGCCCCGTTCCCTCGTGCGGCGGGCGGCCGCCCGGCAGACTGGCGCATCAGCTTGCGCTCGACGTCCAGCAGCGCCTCCACGAATGCGTCGTATTGCAGAGGGCGCAAGAGCGCGTTGGCACGGCCGCTCTCGTGCTTGTCGTGCACGTGCAGGATCGCCGCCGCAGCGGGCAGCACCGGTGATGCATCCTGCCTGCCGGACGAGCCGCAGACCAGCAGATGACAGGGTCCGTCGAGTGTCAGGCGCCAGTCGCCCAGGAACCGGTGGCTGCCCACGCGCAGGAAGGCAGCGATCGTCGTGGCTTCGATGTCGCTCAGGTTGCTCTGGCGCAGCGTGAACCTGGGCCGGACAGGCGGTCGAAGTTCCAGGTTGATGCTCACGCGCCGGCTCCTTTCGTCGATTGAACGACTCTCGCGAAAGGCAGGATGGTCGCCGCGACATCCGGGACAGTCATGATCGCCGCACGACGAAACGTTGATCGTCGAACTGCCGAACCGCAAGACGTGAACTACGTCACTGAAGCGGTACCGAGCCGCACTGCGCGCGCAAGGCACGCGGTCGCATGTCCCCCGTGCGGGCCGTTGCCCGTGGCTTCCGATGGCGCGAATCGTGTCAACGGTGGGAGGCGGGGCGAGCGAGAAGACCGGGGCATGGCCTGACGACCAAGGCTCGGGGGCACTCGCTGCCGGGTGCAGTCGTCGCACGCCGCCGCGAGCCGCGACACCTTCAGGAAGGGTCGCGCTCCCAGGGCTGGGTCGCGGGAAAGCCGCTTCCGTCCTCGAGGGGCTGGTCGACCTGACGAGCCTGCCGCACCGGCCGCGCGGGGATGCGCTCGATCACGACCGGGACCGACGCGTTGGCACGGCGCCATCGTGTCTGATGCTGCATCAGTTCCTTCTTGAGCATCAGGATCTCTCTCTTGAAGATGTCCAACCTGCCATGCGCCTCCGCAAGGCGTTGCGCGCTCAATCCGATCTGTCGCTTGTGCAGCGCGCGCAGCGCCTCGATCTGCCGGTGCTGCCTTCGCCGCAACGCCAGCAAGCCGGCAACGAAACCAAGCAGGATCGCGCAGCCTGCCGCTGCCACGACGGAGAGGGTGTCAGACACGTGGCCCCGCTCCTTGGCGCCGGGACGCGCTGCTGTGCCGAGGTCGAATGCCGAAGGGATGGGCCATCCCGGCGATGGTAGGGCTGCGCCGCGCGTACGTCCTGACGAGTCGATGACCGACGCGCCATGCGCCTCCTGCGCCTCGTCCGACTCAGCGCCAGGGACGCCTCTCGCGCAGGAGCGCGAGGAAAGCGGCCGGATCCAGGGGCTTGGGCAGGAACACCACGTCGGCGCTCAGCCCGCCCCGGCGCTGCAGCTCATCCTCCTGCAGGAACGAGGTCGCGATGACCAGCCCCGGACGATCGGGCTGCGCCGCGACGTACCGCAGCATCTCCAGCCCGTCGATGTGCGGCATCACGATGTCCGTCACCAGGATGTCGGGCGTCATCCTGCCCAGCGCCTGGAGTCCCTCGAACCCGTTGCGCGCCTTCGCGATGGTGGCCTGCGGCAGCTCCTCTTCCACCAGCATCTCCACGAGCTCGAGCGCGGCCGGGTCGTCATCGACGATCAGGACGCGCGGCGGCGCCGCCTCCGTCGCGGGAGGCGTGTCGCCGGTGCCCGCGCGCATCGAATCGATCAGCGCCTGGGCCGAGGCCCCATCGATCTTGCGGTGCCCGCTGGGCGTCTTCCAGGCCTTGAGGCGGCCGGCATCGACCCAGCGCTGCACGCTCTGCACGGACACGCCCAGTTCCTGCGCGAGCTGCCGCGGCGAATAGGACGACTTGCCTGCACCCATGTCTTGTTCCGCCGCTCGGACGCGAGCCGGCGCTCCCTTGGATCGATTCTGCCGGAACGAATTGCCGTGCCCATGATACCCATTTCGACCGATATATCCATTTTGATGATTCATAAACTGCCAAGGAGGGCAGGGCGCCGTTCAAGGAGACGCCCTGACTCCCCGCGCGTGCGCCGCTCCCGGCCCCCGCGCATCCCGGGACATCACCCCGGACGTCGTCGCAAACCCCGGTCGGAGACATCATGGACACCATCAGGAACTGGACAATCGGAACCCGCCTCGCCTCCGCCTTCGGCGTGTTGATCGCACTGCTCGTCGCGATGGCCGCCGTCGGCATCTCGAAGATCGAGGCCGTCGACGCCAACACGGACGTGATCGTCAATGACCGCTACGTGAAGATCGCGCTGGCCAACACGATCCAGGACAAGGTCGAGCTGCGATCGCGCGCGCTGCGGACGGCCCTGATCGTGACGGACCCCGAGCTGGTCAAGGAAGAGGTCGCCAAGGCGATGGGCGTGACGCCCGCCATCGACGACGCGCTCGCCAGGCTCCAGGCCACGATCCGGACGCCGGCCGGCGTCGCCGCGCTCAAGCACACCGTCGAGATGCGCCAGCCCTTCCTCGAGGTCAGCCGGCGCCTGGCGGAACTCACTCTGGCGGGACGGCGCGATGAGGCCGCGTCGTTCCTCATGACGACTTTCATCCCCGCGCAGAACGCCTACCTCGCCGCGCTGGAGCAACTCGTCGATTCGCAGATCCAGGGCATGCATGGCTTTGCTGCCGATGCGGCAGCGCAGACCCGTGGCGCCACGGTCATGATGATCATCCTTGCCTCGACGGCGACGTTGCTGGCGACGGCGCTCGGCCTTGTCATCACGCGCTCGATCACGCGGCCGATCGCCCACGCGGTGGCGCTTGCCAAGACGGTCGCGTCGGGCGACCTGAGCGTATCGATCGAGGCCACGCGCCGCGACGAGCCCGGACAGCTGCTGGCGGCCCTGAAGACGATGATCGAGAGCCTCGTCGCCGTCGTCGGCCAGGTTCGCCACAGCAGCGATTGCATCGCCACGGGATCGAGCCAGATCGCCACCGGCAACGCCGACCTCTCCCAGCGAACCGAGGAACAGGCGTCCAACCTGCAGCAGACGGCAGCGTCGATGGAACAGCTCACGGCCACCGTTCGCAACAATTCGGACACGGCCCGGCAGGCGACCCAGCTGGCCGGCTCGGCCGCGACCGCCGCCACGCAGGGCGGCGCGGCAGTGGACCAGGTGGTGGCCACCATGGGCGACATCGACGCCTCCAGCCGCAGGATCGCCGACATCATCGGGGTCATCGACGGGATCGCCTTCCAGACCAACATCCTGGCGCTCAACGCGGCCGTCGAGGCGGCGCGAGCCGGCGAGCAGGGCCGCGGGTTCGCCGTGGTCGCCGGTGAAGTGCGAAGCCTGGCCCAGCGCTCTGCCGAGGCGGCCAAGCAGATCAAGAGCCTGATCTCGGACAGCGTCGACAAGGTGCAGGCCGGCACCCAGCAGGTTGCCGACGCGGGGCTCGCGATGAACGACATCGTCGCCCAGGTGCGGCGCGTCAACGACCTGATCGGCGAGATCAGCGCGGCGACGCTTGAACAGAGCCAGGGGATCGGGCAGGTCGGCGACGCCGTCAGCCAGCTCGACAAGGTGACGCAGCAGAACGCGGCGCTGGTGGAGGAAAGCGCCGCGGCCGCCGAGAGCCTGAGCCAGCAGGCAAGGCGCCTCGTCGAGGCCGTCGGCGCATTCCGGCTTGGCGACGACCGCGAGGCCGGCCTGCTCGTCCGTTAGGCCGGGCCGGGACGTCCATGCGGACCCGCCGCACGGGTCAGGACGGCGCGTCGATCGTCAGCTCGATGTCCTTGTACGACGGCACGGCACGGCCACCCTGGACGCCCGCGGTGAAACCCGTGGCCAGGAACATGCGGCGCACGCGCTCTTGGACGTCGCCGGACTCGGCGCTCTGCAGGACGCGCGCGTCCACCACGGTCCCCTGGGCATCGATGAACAGCCGCAACCGCAGCGGCAGCCCCGACCAGGGCAGGCCCGCCAGCTGCGTGATGTCGGGCGCCGAGCGTGTGCGGACCGGGACGTCCAGCGCCGTCGCCGCGCGATAGATCCCGATCGCCTCGGCCGGATCGGCAAGTGGCACCGCCGGTGTCGGGGACGAGGCCGCCATCGCGGCGTCGGAGCTGCCCGGGGCCGCACGCGCGCGGGGCGCCTCGCGCTGCGCCGCGATCGACCTTGCAGGCGGCGTCGGTGCCACCGGCATGCCGGGGCCGCTGTCGCGCTTCGCGGAGGCGAGCACGATCCAGTGTGCCGCGCGCGGGGCGGCGTGCGTGACGACGGGCGCCGGCCCGGGCCGAGCCAGCGCGAAAAGGAGGGCGGCGTGCGCCACGGACACGCCCGCCGTGACGACCAGGAGCGACCGTGCGCCCATCCCCGCCTCAGTTGGTGCTCGGCACGTCGCGCCAGTTGATCTGCTTGACGGCGCCGGCGCTGCTCGGCGTGATCGGGTTCCTGGCGACGGTTCCCTTGCTGCTGCCGGTGCTGACCTCGACCTTGCCGTCGACATTGACGATGGCGACGTCGGTGCCCAGGCCGCTGATCGCGATGGCGCTCGCCGGCGTCACCAGGTCGCTCTTGAGCAGCAAGGTCTGCCCGTTGGCGATCTGGACGACGTGCAGGCTGCCGTTTCCGCTGGGGCTGCAGGCCGAGCCGTTGGGCAGGTTGCCGACGAAGGCGACTGCGCCCTGGCTGGCGATCGGATCCACGTTCACCCGTTCGGCGATGCCGCTGCTGACCGCCAGGTCGAGGTACCAGCCCAGCGCGGAGGTAGGCGAGCTGCCGATGCCTGTGAGCACCGACGAGTCGGCGTTCAACTGGGCGCGCGTGATCGGAAAGGAGGCGCCGGCGGGCAGCGGCTGCGACGGCGAGCCGTAGAAGGCGCCCGCGGCGGACAGGCCGTCGACGATGGCGTAGAAGCTCTGCTGCAGGCCGCTGCCGATGTCGCTGTCGGCCAGCAGCCTGCCGGTGCCGACCAGCACGTATCGCGTCGACGTGTTCGGCGCGACCTCCACCAGCGGCCGCGTCGTGATCGGCTGGGCGTTGCCGAGACTGTCGGTCAGCCGGGCAATCTTCGTGGGCGTCGGATAGGGCAGGGTGACATCGCTTGCGCTCACGTCGAGGCGCCAGACGCCGCCCTGCAGGTCGCCGGCGTAGATCGCGTCGGCCGTCATGTCGGCGTAGTTCTCGATGTAGGCGGTCGCCTGGCCCATGTTCAGGGGCGACGAGGTCGATCCCGCGCCGGCCGGCGTGGCCACCGCCTCGAGCAGCGCGCCGTTGGACGGGTTCACGATGAAGAAGTAGCCGCGGCCGTCCGCGTTCGCATACCCCGAGGTGAAGACAACGACCCAGCCGTACTTCTTCGTCTTGGCCACGGTGGGCGTTCCGAACGTGTAGCCCATGCGCGGATCCGTGAACTCCCACATCACCTTGCTGGCGATGGTCGCCTCGTCGGTCCAGGCGGTCGGGTCGGTCACGTCGAGCGCGTAGTAGCCCTTGCCACCCTTGCCCAGCCCCCCGATCAGAAGCGTGCGCCACTTCGGGTCGCCGCCGCCTGCGCCCGTCCGGTTCAGGTCGATGTCGAATTCGCCGGGCGTGGCGTCCACCAGGTAGTGATGGACGAAGCTGGGGTTGCCCAGCGAGGCGAGGCCCGTCGTCGCGGCCGTGCTCGCGCTGCCGTAGGCAAAGCTCGGGATGTAGGCGAACAGCTCGCTGCCGGACAGCGGGCTGGTGTTGCCCACCGTGCCGTCGAACGCATGCAGCATCCCGTCGTTCGCGCCCGCGTAGACCACATTGCTGCGATTCGCGAACTGCGCCTTGAAGGCCGCGTAGCCGGGGTTGTAGGTGTCGTAGAACGCGGAGTTCGGCGGCCCCACCGTGACGGGCTTGGCATCCACGATGTCCCCAAGGCGGAACTTGCGCGTGCGGTAGGCGCCGCCGTTGGCGGTCTCCTTGCTGGCGTCGCCGCGCAAGTACGCGATGTAGTTGGCGATCGACTGCGCCGACGAGGCGACGCCCGGCACGCTGGCGAACGACGCGTAGTTCGTGCGCGGATCCAGCGACGCGCCGCGCAGGCTCGCCAGCGTGAACGGCAGCCCGGGGGCAGACGGGCTGACCGTGCAGCACGTGACGATCCTGCGCGAATCGGCGGTCACGCTCGGGGCGCTGAGCAGGGCGCGCGCGTCCCACTGCTGCGTGACCGTGGAGCTGCCGTCGGGGTCGAAGGTGACCGTCGACCCGATGACCTGGCCCGTCCACGAGGTGGGGTCGTAGGTCGCCGAGTAGCTCGTGGTGCCGGTCCTGCTGACGTTGGGCGTCGGCAGCGACAGCGCCGTGCCGTTGGCCGCGTTGTTCTCCGAGACGATCTTCGCGAAGGCGCTGGTCAGGCCACTCTGCATCAGGGTGGCGTTGCTCGCGGTGAAGTAGTTGTCCGGCTGCTTGTTGCTGCCCAGCGTGTTGGTGCTGTTGTACCAGCTGTCCGTCGGCAGCGCGCCGCCGTACGTGTAGCCGCTCGGCACGGTGAAGCCGCCGTACTTGGCGGCGTAGTAGTACTGGTTGTTGTTGACGTAGGTCTGGTACTCCAGCACGTCGAGCCAATAGGTGCTGACCGTGCTGATGGTGGTCAGGTTGTTCGCGTCGGTGAACTTGCGTACGCCCTTGCCGTCGATGGGCAGGTGCGCGTCGTAGGCCAGGCCGGCGATGTAGTACCGCCCCTCGTCGCCAGTGGCCCAGCGCCAGGCCAGGTTGCTCGTGCCCTCCATCGATCCGACCAGGTTGGTCGATGCGAAGACGTTGACGGGCGGCGCCGCCGAGGCGTCGGCGCTCACCTCGGGCGGCTGCGGGGGTTCGAGGTTGCTCGCAGTGCCGCCGGGCAGGTTGCCGTCGCGGTGGGTATTGACGTCCCCGATCCCGAGGATGAAGTTCTTCTGGCAGGCGTAGATGATCGGATCGGTCGACCAGTCGGTCACGACGGGGAATCCATCGGCCCATGCGTTGGCCGTCGCGGCGGAGGCGCCGGACATGTCCGAGTACGCCGTGACGTTCGCCTGCCCCTTCAGGTATCGCAGCGACGCGTAGTACAGCTCGCTCACGGGGTCGAAGGTCTTGTAGGTGCCCGAGGCGTAGCCGAACTTGTTCAGGTAGTTGAGCACGCCGCTCTGGTGGACCGTGGTCCGGTTGCCGGTGGACGTGTTGGTGGCCACCGCATCGGCCGGGTCGGGATTGGCGATCATGACGCCGGTTGCCGCATCCCACTCCGGGTTCGGGTTGATCGCGGCGGCCGCGCCGGGCTGCGGGACCTTCGGGCCGATGTAGGCCATGCGCGCCCGCATGACCCCGCCGTCACGCGTCGGAGAGCTGTCGTTGAGGTAGGCGAACGCCGAATACCTCAGGGAGCCCGCATACTGCTGCATCAGGCCTTCCGGCTTGGACTGGCTGCCGTAGGCGACGCAGTTCGCCTCGAGGCTGACCGCCGGATCGCACACGCGCACGTTCATGTACAGCGCGTAGACCGCGGCCCCATCGGGCGATCCGTCGGCCACCAGCGAGTCCTGGTAGTCGACGGCGGTGATGCTGCCGGCATCGAGGTCGCCCGCGCCGGTCAGCCAGAGCTTGATCCCGGCGCCCCAGATCCGCGACTTGACTCCGTTGGCCCAGCGAAACGGCGTCGAGCCGGTCTGGTCCGCGAACGGGATGCTCTTGTTGGGCGCATCGCCCGCTCCGCCCTGCCCGGAGTGGGTCGCCTTCTGCAGGATGGTCATGCCGCTGCCGCCGGCGGTGTCGACCAGGCGGTTGCCGCCGGTCATCACCCACCGGAAGATGTCCAGCGACTGCATCGCCGCGTAGTTCAGGTAGTTGCCGCTCCAGAGCGGTCGCGAAGCGGAGCTCGCGCACTTGTGCCCGGCCGATGCGGCGCTGTCCGACTGGAAGAAGCTGAGCGCCGGCGATGCGCTGTTGTACAGGTAGCGATAGCACTTCGCCCCGTCGAAGTAGCCGTTGTAGAGCGTGCCGGCCGCATACGGCGTCGTGCTGAAGTAGGCCGACGTGTTGGCCGTCGGGTACTCGACCGACAGCGACAGCAGCAGGTTGCCCGGCACGCTGGTGGTGGAGAACAGCGGCTTGTCGGCGAGATCGACGTTCTGTGCACCGGAAGTCGAGGCCGCCAGCAGCACCAGGGCGAAGGCGATCGACGGCAGCAGGCGCGCACGAGCGCGGGCGAACAGGAGGGTATGCATGGTTCAGCCTGCGGTGGTCTGGATGTAGGCTTCGGTGTTGCGCGGGCCGGTGACCCGCACGCTGATCCGGAAGACGGAGCGCGCGCCGCCAGCGGGCTTGCGCGTGAGGGAGTGGGCGCTTCCGCCCGCGTCCTTGGGACTGCTCAGGTAGCCGCAGGCACTGGTGCCGAACGTCGACGTCCCCGCGACGCACTGCCGATCTATCACCCAGCGGATGACGATTCCGTCGGCGCCGGGCGTCGAGCAGGTCGGCAGTGCCGCGCCGGCGCCGTTCATGCAGGAATAGCCGGCCGCGTCGTATGCGCTGTTGCTGACCAGGAGCGCCGGCACGCCGATGCCACCCGCCGGAGATGCGAGGCGCGTGGCCGAATAGTGCGCCGCCGGAAGATCCGCGCCGCGCGCAGCCTCCGCATGGACGGCGCCCCCCGGATTGAGCGCGCTCTTGGCGCGTGCGATCGCCAGCTCCGCGCGGTTGGTCAGGTCGCGCCGGAAGGCAAGGTTGCCGACGATACCGGACGAGGTATCGACGCTGCGCACCACCGCCACGACGGCGATCAGCATCAGCACGAGCGCGATCAACGTGAACACCATCACGACGCCCCGCTGTGCGCGGCGCGCCGGGGCACGGCGGAGTCGACGGGCCCGGAAGGCGGAGGATGACGAGCTCATCAGAATCCGTTGTTGCGAATGGGGATCGTCGTCTCGACGACGCGATAGCGAAAATGGCGTTCCGCGGGCGTCAGCGTCCGCGTGACGGCCAGGCCCGACAGATCCGTGAACATGGCGAGCGCCCCCGGAGCGACCTCGTCCTTCTCGGGCAGCGCCGTGCGCAGGATCAGCGCCACCCGCACGGCGCGGATGTTCTTCAGCCGCGTCATCGCCGTGGCGCTCCCGTCCGCGAGGGACGCGACGGCGTATGCGCTGGTCGCGCCGGCTCCGACCCACTGGTCGATCCGGTTGTCGGCGCTCCCGGTGGAGTCGACGCCATAGACGGCGTGCATCTCGAACACGCCATCGGCCTGGGCCTGCGCGCCGCTGCCCGAGACCTGCAGGAGGTCGTAGCCGTACAGCGTGTCGTTGTCGCCCACGCCGATCAACTGGAACGACGGCGCCTGGCCGCTGCCGGAGGCGGTCGGTGCCCCCAGGTCGAAGGCGACCGGGTCGTCGGTCAGGCTCGCGATCGCCACGCCACCGACGCTGGCGCCGTCGTAGGTGCTGTCCGATCCGCCCAGGGGGAGCGTCGTGCCGGTTCCGCTGGTGGTCAGGGACGCCGAGGCCTGGGTGACCATGCAATTGGCCGGGCCGCCGCCCGCCGACTTGTGGTGGTCGGCGACGAGCAGCAGGTCACCCGGCGAGAACTCGGTCAGGTTGGCGGTGACGAGGTGATCGGCCGACGGCGGCGCCGACAGCGGCAGGGGCACCTGCGACGCATCGTTGCCGGCCGACATGACCACCAGCACGTCCGAGCCGTGTCCGCTGACGTTGGGCGTCGTCTGGCCCGGCAGGATGAGGACGGGCGCGAGCCGGAACACGCCGCTCGAACCCGGATTGACCAGCGCGAACGGAGCCGGCAAGGGGCCGGTCGCCGGCAGCACCTGGTGGCCGGACCGGGCGGCGAACACGGTGCACCCGTACGCGAAGCCGCTGCCCTGCCCCAGCCCGGTGCCGGCACTGCGGATCCAGCGATCCAGCTGGAACATCGCCAGCGCGCCCGTCTGCTCGAGGTCGGACGCCGAGCCCAGGGTGCGCCGCCGCCCCTCGAAGGTGGACAGCACCACCATCACCGCGATCGACAGCACCATGCCGATGACCAGCGCGACCATCATCTCGATGAGGGTCACGCCCGCTTGCGAGCGGCGATCGCGGCTCATTGGATCACCACGGTGGTCGTGTAGCGGTTCGAGGCGGCCGCCACCTTGGCAGAGGGCGCCTTCCACGTGATCGTGATCACCGCGCAGCCGACGACGCCGGCGCACGCCGCCACCGTGCCGGCACCGTTGGGCAAGCCGGAGACCGATGGCGTGGCGACCTTCGCCGTCCATGCGGCCAGGTCGGCGGCTGCCGGCGTCGAGGACTGCGCCGCCCACATCGTGCTGACCATCTCGTTGGCCAGCAGCGCGGCACGCGAGCGGTCGCTGTTCTGCGTCGCCGCCTGCATGGCCATGGCCTGCATGGCGGCCGCCCCGAGCAGGCCGAACGAGAAGACGAGGATCGAGATCAGCACCTCGATCAGCGTGAACCCGCGGGTCGAACGGCGCAGGCGGGGCGCGTGGCGTGGCGGCATGGTCAGCATCCGTCCGGGTTGGCGTTGGAGATCGCCTTGGCGGCATCGCACATGCGCACGCGGCCGCCGGCATAGACGAGCACCTTGAAATAGCGCGAGGCGCCCGAGTTGCGCGACACCTGGAACACGGCCGGATCGGCCGCCGTGCAGGCGGTCGACAGGCTGTTCGCCGCCGCCGCCAGCGTCGTCTGGCGCCCGAGGGCGTTGAAGCAGACCAGGGCGGGCCCGCTGACCGTCACCTGGTGCTGCGTGCCCTCGGTCGACTTCAGGATCAGGCCCAGCGAAGCCTTGGTCTCATCCGAACCGCCGAGCACGTTCAGCGCCGAGAACCAGTTCTGGGCGTAGGTGGCGGGCAGGGAGTTGACGGACGGCTGCGCGTCCGCGGTGAGCGCGAACAGGCTCGTGCGTCCCTTGGCCACCGCGGTGGCCTGCGCGAGCCGGATCGCGTTCGTCAGCGACTCCGCGGCCGCGCGCACATGCGCATCGGCCGTCCAGGTGCCGTAGGCCGGGATGGTGATCACCAGCAGGATCGCGATCAGCGACACCGTCACCATCAGCTCGATGAGCGAGAAGCCGCGCGCGCTCGGGATGGGCCGCTTCAGCACGAGTCCCCCTGGCGCATGATCCAGCAGCTGTTGTTCGCCGGCACGCTCCCCCACGACGCCGGGAAGGCGACGGTGGTCATGTTGTTGCCCTGGTCGATCGTGTACACCGCCCCTGCCACCGCCCCGGTGCCGGTCGCACGCAGCGTGTAGGTCGTGGCCGTCGGCGCATCGAGGGCGGACGAACAGCCCACGTTGAACGGCGTGCCCTTGCTGGCGACCACGGCGTTGGCCACGCAGGGCGTGACGATGGCTGGCGCCGAGACGGTGGCGTACGTGCGGTTGTCCTGGTAGTACTGCTCCATCTGCGTGCGCATGTTGGCCAGGGCGCTCGTGCCCGCGACGAGCTTGCCGCGAATGACGTAGTTCCTGTAGGCCGGCAACGCGATCGCCGTCAGGATGCCGACGATCGCGATGGCGACCATCACTTCGATCAGCGTGAAACCCGACGGCCGCGAGTCGCGGCATTTGTCCGGTCTTGAAGGATTGGCTGGCGTCGCTGTCATAGACATAAATCGATGTTGTAGATATAACTCTACAACCGCACAACCAGGCCCGCAACATGGAAGGGCGGCGAATCTCGTGACGAAATGCCTGCGACGGTCAACGCGATGAAACTACCGGTCATGTCCAATACCCCGGCGGCCAAGCCTGCGGCACATCGCCTCTGGCATCACCTGCTCGAGACCCTGCAGCGGCGCGTCCGGCTCCAGCGCTGCGGCAGGCGCTGGAGGTTGGCGCTCGAGCCCGTGAGCTCCGGGCAGGCGGCCCTGCCCGTGACCCGGCCACATCCAAGCCCGCGCCCTCGGCTGCGGCTTCCGCCCATGCCCGGCGCGCACGCGTCGGCGGCGCGCCACGAGCTGCGCGTCCTGCTGGATCACGCCCCCAGCGCGCGGCGCGTCTGGCCTTCCCTCGCGCTGCTCGAGCGGGTGCTGGGATCCGGCAGCGCCGACAACATCCATCGCGTGGAGGCCGCCGTGCTGCGCCACGCCGCGCGCGCGCTCGACCAGCTCGGAGATGAGCTGTTCGGGCCAGGCCTCGTCGTGCTCCGGCGGCGCGTCGAGCTCATCCTGCGACGCAAGCACGGCGATCGACCCTCGCACTGGACGAGGACGCCGCCACCGGCAGGTGCGGATCACGCCGCTCGATTCAGCGACAGCCTGACCGACTACATCGAGATCGACCAGTTGAAGCCCCTCACGGCCCTGCCTGCCGGATTCTTCGTGAAAGGGCGGCTCCCGGCCCCCCGGCCCGCGAAGCCAAGCGCGTAGTGTAAAATCTACACTGCCATCAACGCTGCACCGGCAGGCGCAAGAAGCGTGCAGCCGCGCCAAGAGATCCCGCCATGAATTCCTCTGCCGCCGCAGTCAGCCGCAAGCATCGCATCCTTGTCGCGGACGACCATGCGCTCGTCCGCGAAGGCATCGGAAAGGTGCTGAGCCTGGACGAGCGGCTCGTCGTCGCGGGAGAGGCCGTATCGGCCACCGACGTCCTGGCGCGACTCCAGCGCGGCGGCATCGACCTCGTGCTGTTGGACCTGCTCATGCCGGGAGCGACGGATGTGGATCTCATCAAGCGCGTCGTCGCGGCGCATCCCAAGCTGCCGGTGCTCGTACTGACCATGCACGCCGACCCGCACATCGCGCGGCGTGCGCTCGAAGCCGGGGCGCTCGGCTACCTGACGAAGGACGCGTCGCCGGAACTGCTGGTCGATGCCGTGCACAACGTCATTGCAGGACGCAGCTACGTCGATCCCTCGCTGAGCGGCGCACTGATCCGCGGGGAACCGGGCAGCCCGCGGGAACAAATGGAGCAACTGTCGGCGCGTGAACGGCAAGTCCTGGTCGCCCTGGTCAACGGGCGTTCGGTGATGGATATCGCCGAGGAACTGCAGCTGGCGCCGAACACGGTGAGCACGTACAAGGGGCGGCTCATGGAGAAGCTCGGGCAGGCCAGCCTCAGCGACCTGATCCGCTACGCGATGCGCCACGGGCTGGTCGATTGAGCGCGGCAGCCAGTTTCGGCGAACGCAATGAAAAAGGGCGCCATCGGCGCCCTCTTTTCCCCGACGGACGGGGTGCCGTCAGCCGCGGCAGGAACCGGGCAGGTACTTGGTCAGGTTCGAGGACGTGGCCGGGGTGGTGGACGTCGAGCCGCAGACCCACTTGAAGACCTGGGTCGAGCCGATGACGCCGGCGGTGGCCGAGTTGTACGTCGAGCTGCCCGAAGACTGCGGGACGAGCGTCAGGACGTCGCCGGTGATCGTGCCCGGCAGCGACGGGTCGGTCGACAGCTTGACGGAGATCGAGCCGTTCGCATCGGTCGTCACGCTGGCGACGTAGCGGCTGGACGCCGAGGTCGTCTCGCAACCCCAGCTGTTGGCGCTGGGGGCCGAGCTGCCCACCTGGTAGACCTCGCTCACGGTCGTGCGGCACTGCGATGCAGCCAGCACGACCTCCGACATCTTGGCCTTGACCGTATAGGTCTGGTATGCCGGCAACGCGACGGCGGCGAGGATGCCGATGATCGCGACGACGATCATCAGTTCGATCAGGGTGAAACCCTGTTGGACAGTACGCTTCAAAACGAGACTCCTTGATGGGACTTGCAACGACAGGATGTCGACTGTCACGTTCGTGGCGACTCGAGGCAAGCCGACATTGAAGTCCGGCCAGCCCTCCAGCCGCCAATCGAAACGTGCCAACGCCTCCGCTATTCGAGGCATGGCGGGAATCTAGCGAGCCACCTGCGACCGGTCTTGATCAAGCGATGACCGCGCATTCGCGCCTGCCAAATCGTCACGCTCGAGCGCGCGAGTCATGCTTGGCCGCGCGGCTCGCGACTCGCCGGCGCGGTGCGCGACGACCGGGCCTGGCGCGATTGCACCGGCCCATGCGCGACGCACTGGACATGCACGCGCTCGCACGGCGCAGTGACATGCGTCACGTCTGGACGTCCTTGCGCGCGAGCGAAGACGCCCCGTCATCGCCGGATCATGACCAGGACGCTGGCCCGCACGACCATCCTCGACCAGACCGGATCGACCACGACCCGGCAAGCAAGGAAGTACGTGCATGAGTGCCATCCCGGGAAATCGCCGCAATTCGTCCACCAACGCGCCAGGACGCCGCGCATCGGGCTTTTCGCTGCTCGAATCGCTCTTCACGCTGTCGCTGGCAGGGATCGTTCTCGCGATCGCCCTGCCCTCGTTCTGTCGCCTGAACGCGGACATCCGCACGCGCACCACCGCCGAACAGTTGGCGGGGGCCCTGCGCCTTGCCCAGATCAGCGCCGTGACGAGGAACCGCCCGGCGGCGTTCATGCTGACGAACGGGACGCCGGGTCCGGGCGCCGGGGCTGCGGCGAACGGGAGCCACTGGCTCGTCAAGGTCCTCTCGCCGTCCCAGGCAGGTGCGGCAAGCGCGGACATCATCCAGGTCTCGAGCGCCGCGCTCCAGAACCACGTCAGCCTGACCGGGCCGGCGCAAGTGTGCTTCGATGCCCAGGGCATGCAGACGCCGACACCGCTGCCGTCCGACGCCGCCTCGCCCGCCTGCACGCAGCCCGGCGGCGAGGCCGGCGGCGCGACGTCCTATCTCGTTGCGCGAACGGGTGCCACGCACCAGTTCAAGGTTCGTGTCCATCGCACCGGTCGCGTCGAACTCTGCGATGCCGCGAGTGAGCGGGCAACCGACCCGGACAGGTGCCTCTGAAGACATTCGCCATGCACCTCGCGACCTCCCGCGACGCCATTTTTCGCGAGGCAGTTCACGCTTTCCGTTGACGGCGGGCGGTGGTCAGAGACAGGTCATGCGTCGCGCGCCGACGGTTCCTACATTGGGCTCTTCATCGACGAGCGGGACACGCGACATGGGCATCGACCTGGAGCAACACGGCAGGCGCACGGCCTGGCTCACTGCGCGCCTGTGCACCGTGCTCGGCGT
>Ga0207427_100361_pt1 | contig 28311 bp, 24 predicted proteins | sample AraplaCL_Cvi_mMS_FD_184268 | JGI IMG/M metagenome (GOLD analysis project Ga0207427, IMG submission 184268) | Arabidopsis root microbial communities from the University of North Carolina, USA - plate scrape CL_Cvi_mMS (SPAdes) (version 2) | ecosystem: Host-associated > Plants > Roots > Endosphere ... | reverse complement strand
CCCCCGCCAGCAGCGCGCCGAGGCGCGGGAAGACGAGCGTTGGACGCATCTGGAAGCTCCTTGGCAAGAATCGATGTCGCTCGATGCTATTGAGGAGCACGCATGGCGGCGCGCGTCGCGGGATGAGGCGCGCGGGCGTGGCGACAGTCTGCAGCCGCGCGCGACGAACGGCGCGCGTGCGTCGGAAAGTCGGTCAGAACAGGAAGTACTTCTGCGCCATCGGCAGCTCGGTGGCCGGCTCGCAGGTCAGCAGCTGGCCGTCGGCGCGCACCTCGTAGGTCTGCGCGTCGATCTCCATCCGGGGCAGCCAGTCGTTGTGCACCATGTCGCGCTTGGTGACCGTGCGGCAGCCCCGGACGGTGGCGATCGCCTTGTGCAGCCCCGCGCGCGCCGGCACGCCCGCGGCCACGCCGGCCTGCGACAGGAAGGTCAGCGATCCCTTGGCCAGCGCGCCGCCGAAGCTGCCGAACATCGGGCGGTAGTGCACGGGCTGCGGGGTCGGGATCGAGGCGTTCGGGTCGCCCATCGCGGCCATCGCGATGAAGCCGCCCTTGAGGATCAGCGCCGGCTTGACGCCGAAGAAAGCCGGCTGCCACAGCGCCAGGTCGGCCCACTTGCCGACCTCGATCGAGCCGACCTCGTGCGCGATGCCGTGCGTCAGCGCCGGGTTGATGCCCAGCTTGGCGACGTAGCGCTTGACGCGGGCGTTGTCGTGGCGCTCGGAATCGCCGGCCAGCGGCCCGCGCTGGGCCTTCATCTTGTGCGCGGTCTGCCAGCAGCGCAGGATGACCTCGCCGACGCGGCCCATCGCCTGCGAGTCGGACGAGAACATGCTGATCGCGCCCAGGTCGTGCAGGATGTCCTCGGCGGCGATGGTCTCGCGGCGGATGCGGCTCTCGGCGAACGCCAGGTCCTCGGCGATGCCGGCGTCCAGGTGGTGGCACACCATCAGCATGTCCAGGTGCTCGTCCAGCGTGTTGACGGTGAACGGCCGCGTCGGGTTGGTGGACGACGGCAGCACGTTGGCCTCGCCCACCACCTTCATGATGTCGGGCGCGTGGCCGCCGCCGGCGCCCTCGGTGTGGAAGCTGTGGATCGTGCGGCCCTTGAACGCGGCGATGGTGTCTTCCACGAAGCCGCTCTCGTTGAGCGTGTCCGAGTGGATCGCGACCTGGATGTCGGTCTCCTCGGCCACGGCCAGGCAGCAGTCGATCGCCGCGGGCGTCGTGCCCCAGTCCTCGTGCAGCTTCAGGCCGACCACGCCCGCCTCGACCTGCTGGCGCAGCGCCTCGGGCCGGCTCGCGTTGCCCTTGCCCAGGAAGCCGAGGTTCATCGGGAACGCGTCGGCCGCCTGCAGCATGCGCTCGATGTTGGCCGGGCCCGGCGTGCAGGTCGTCGCGAAGGTGCCGGTGGCCGGGCCGGTGCCGCCGCCCATCATCGTGGTGATGCCCGAGGCCAGCGCCTCCTCGATCTGCTGCGGGCAGATGAAGTGGATGTGGGTGTCGATGCCGCCTGGCGTGACGATCATCCCCTCGGCCGCGATGACCTCGGTGCCCGGGCCGATGACGATGTCCACGCCCGGCTGCACGTCCGGGTTGCCGGCCTTGCCGATCGCGGCGATGCGGCAGCCGCGCAGGCCGATGTCGGCCTTGACGATGCCCCAGTGGTCGACGATCAGCGCGTTGGTGATGACGCAGTCGACCGCGTCGGCCGGCCCCGGGCCGTTGGTCGCCTGGCCCTGGCCCATGCCGTCGCGGATCGTCTTGCCGCCGCCGAACTTGACTTCCTCGCCGTAGCCGCCGGCCGCCAGGGTGAAGTCCTTCTCGACTTCGATGACGAGGTTGGTGTCGGCCAGCCGCACGCGGTCGCCGGTGGTGGGGCCGAACATCTCGGCGTAGGCGCGCTTTGCTATCGTCGGCATCAGAGGGATCCTTGCACGAGGCCGCGGAAGCCGTAGACGGTGCGCGTGCCGGCGAGCTCGACCAGCTGCACCGTGCGTTGCTGGCCGGGTTCGAAGCGCACGGCGGTGCCCGAGGCGATGTCCAGCCGCATGCCGCGCGCGGCGGCGCGGTCGAAGCGCAGCGCGCCGTTGGTCTCGGCGAAGTGGTAGTGCGAGCCGACCTGGATCGGCCGGTCGCCGGCGTTCTCCACCACCAGGGTCAGGCGGCGCCGGCCGGGGTTGAGTTCGAGGTCGCCCTCGTCGATGAGGAGTTCGCCGGGAGTCATCGTGTGCCTTGTGGAGGTCGCGCGCGGGCGCGCGGGGTCGATCCGGAGCGTGGCGGTGGCCGGCGTGCACCGGCAACGTGCGTCAGGTGATGGGCTGGTGCACCGTCACCAACTTGGTGCCGTCGGGGAAGGTGGCCTCGACCTGGATCTCGGGGATCATCTCGGCGATGCCGTCCATCACGTCGGCGCGCGTCAGCACGCGGCGGCCTTCGCTCATGAGCTCGGCCACGCTGCGGCCGTCGCGCGCGCCTTCCATGATGGCGGCGCTGATGAGGGCGATCGCCTCAGGATGGTTGAGCTTCAGGCCCCGGGCCTTGCGCCGCTCGGCGAGCAGGGCGGCCGTGAAGATCAGGAGCTTGTCCTTTTCGCGCGGAGTCAGGTTCATGTCGCGCAGCGTATTGCAGCTTTGATGCCAAGCCAAGCGTTCCGGCACGAGTCTTGAGTGCCTTCCGGCTTCGATGACCGACGCCACGCTCGACACCCCCGCCGCCACGCCGCCCGCGCCCCAGCGCGTGGTCAAGCTGCGGCGCGACTACAACAGCTGGGTGGCGCAGGAGTCGCTGGAGGACTACGCGCTGCGCTATACGCCGCAGTCGTTCCGCAAGTGGTCGGAGGCGCGGGTGGCCAACACCGCGTTCGGGGCGGCCTCGTTCCTGGTGCTGGAGGCCGTGGGCGCGACGCTGCTGGTGCAGTGCGGCTTCGTCAACGCGTTCTGGGCCATCCTGGCCACCGGGCTGATCATCGCGCTGGCCGGCTGGCCGATCGCGGTGTATGCCGCGCGGCACGGCCTGGACATGGACCTGCTCACCCGCGGCGCCGGCTTCGGCTACCTCGGCTCGACCATCACCTCGCTGCTGTACGCCAGCTTCACCTTCATCTTCTTCGCGCTCGAGGCCGCCGTGATGGCCTACGCGCTCGACCTCGCGTTCGACATCCCGCCCGCCTGGGGCTACCTGCTGTGCGCGGTGGTGGTGCTGCCGCTGGTCACGCACGGCGTCACGGCCATCGGGCGGCTGCAGGTGTGGACGCAGCCGTTGTGGCTGGCGATGCTGGTGCTGCCCTACGTGTTCGTGTTCCGCGCGCACCCGCACGCGCTGGCCGGCCTGTGGGCATACGCCGGCGAGGACGGCCGCGGCGGGGCGTTCGACGTGCTGAAGTTCGGCGGCGCGATGACGGTGGGCATCGCGCTGATGACGCAGATGGGCGAGCAGGCCGACTACCTGCGCTTCATGCCGGCGCGCACCGCCGCCAATCGCCGCCGCTGGTGGCTGGGCGTGGCCGTCGGCGGCCCGGGCTGGGTGCTGCCGGGCGTGCTCAAGATGCTGGGCGGCGCGCTGCTGGCCTGGATCGCCATCGGCCAGGCCGTGCCGCTGGATCGCGCGGTCGACCCGAACCAGATGTACCTGGCGGCCTGGGACACCGTCTTCAGCCGGCCCGGCATGGCCGTGGCCGCGACGGCGGCGTTCGTCGTGCTGTCGCAGCTCAAGATCAACGTGACCAACGCCTACGCCGGTTCGCTGGCCTGGTCGAACTTCTTCGCGCGGCTGACGCACAGCCACCCGGGCCGCGTGGTGTGGGTCGCGTTCAACACGGCCATCGCGCTGATGCTGATGGAGCTGGACGTCTTCACGATGCTGGGCAAGGTGCTGGGCCTGTACGCGAACCTGGCGATCTCGTGGCTGATGGCGGTGGTGGCCGACCTGGTCGTCAACAAGCCGCTGGGGCTGTCGCCGCGCGGCATCGAGTTCCGGCGCGCCTACCTGTACGACGTCAACCCGGTGGGCGTGGGCGCGATGGGTGCGGCGTCGGTGCTGAGCGTGGCCGCGCACCTGGGGGCGTTCGGCGCGCTGGCGCAGGCGTTCTCGGCGCTGATCGCGCTGGTGACGGCATTCGTCGCATCGCCGCTGATCGCGTGGGCGACGAAGGGCCGCTTCTATATTGCACGACGTGACGCCGAGGCGGCCGTGCGCTTCTTCTCGAGCGGCGAGATGGCCAACGGTGCGCCGAAGTACCGCGCGCTGCGCTGCACGATCTGCGAGCGCGACTACGAAGGCCCGGACATGTCGCATTGTCCCGCCTACCACGGGCCGATCTGCTCGCTTTGCTGCTCGCTGGACGCGCGCTGCGGCGACCTGTGCAAGCCCGACGCGCGCCTGGCCACGCAGGCGCGCGCGGCCGTCCACGCGCTGCTGCCGCGCCGCCTGTGGCCGGCGGTCGACGGCGGGCTCGGCGCCTGGCTGGCCCTGATGGCGCCCGTGACGCTGCTGCTGGCGGGCGTGTGCGCCTTGCTCTACCAGCAGGAGCTGCGCGCGCTCGGCGACGCGGCGGCGGCCTTGGCGCCGGGGTTGCGCCAGGCCTGCATCAGCGCCTTTGCCTTGCTGCTGCTGGCGGGCGGCGTCGTCGGCTGGTGGGCGGTGCTCACGCGCCAGAGCCGGCGCGTGGCGCAGGAGGAGAGCAATCGCCAGACGCAGGCGCTCGGCGAGCAGACGATGCGGCTCGTGCAGGAGATCGCGTCGCACCGTCGCACCGACGCCGAACTGCAGCAGGCCAAGGCGGCCGCCGACGCCGCCAACCAGGCCAAGAGCCGCTACATCTCCACGCTGAGCCACGAGTTGCGCACGCCGCTCAACAGCGTGATCGGCTACGCGCAGCTGCTGGACGACGATCCCGCGCTGCCGCCGCACCGGCGCCAGGCGGTCGGCGTGATCCGGCGCGGCGGCGAGCACCTGCTGTCGCTGATCGAAGGCACGCTGGACCTGGCGCGCATCGAGAGCGGCAAGGTGTCGCTGGCCACGACGACGGTGGCGTTCCGCGACGCGATGGAGCAGCTCGCCGACCTGTTCGAGCTGCAGGCCGCCGCCAAGGGCCTGCGCTTCGTGCGCGAGTTCGACGCGGCGCTGCCCCAATGGGTGCGCGCCGACGAGCGCCGCCTGCGCCAGATCTTGATCAACGTGGTCGGCAACGCCGTCAAGTTCACCGCGCGCGGCCAGGTCACCCTGCGCATCCGCCATGCGCGCGAGATGGGCTGGTTCGAGATCGAGGATACGGGCCCGGGCATCGCGCCGCAGGACCTGGAGCGCGTGTTCGAGCCCTTCGCGCGCGGCAGCCAGCCCGCCCACGCGGGCGACGGCGGCACCGGCCTGGGCCTGACCATCGCCAAGATGCTCACCGACCTGATGGGCGGCGAGATGACCGTGCGCAGCACGCCCGGCGTGGGCACGTGCTTTCGCATCGTGCTGTTCCTCGCGGAGCAGCGCGCCGGGGCGGGCGCGGCGGCGCCGGCCCGTCGCTGCGGCTACGCGGGCGAGCGCCGGCGCGTGCTGGTCGTCGACAACGAGGAGGTCGACCGCGACCTCATCGGCCAGCTGCTGGAGCCGCTCGGCTTCCAGGTGCTGCAGGCGGCCTCCGGCGAGGAGGCGCTGCGGCTGCTGCACGGGCTGCCGCAGGCAGCGTCGCCCGACGCGATCCTGATGGACCTGGCGATGCCCGGCATCGACGGCTGGGAAACGATCCGCCGGCTGCGCGCCGAAGGGCTGTCCGCGGCGCCGGTGGCCATCGTGTCGGCCAACGCCTTCGACCGCCGCCTGGACAACGACCTCGATATCGGCGCCGACGACTACGTGCTCAAGCCGGTGCGCGGCGAGGAGCTGCTCGATTGGCTGGGCCGCACGCTCGCGCTCGACTGGCGCAGCGAGCCGCCGGCGGCGCCGCCTGCACCCGTGCCGGCGCGCGAGGTCGAGGCCGCGCTGCCGGCGCTCACCTCGCTGCGCGCGCTCGCCGAGCAGGTGCGCGTGGGCTACCCGCGCGGCATCCACCGCTGGCTCGACCACATCGACGCCACCGAGCCCGCGTGCGCCGACTTCACGCGCCGGCTGCGCACGCTGGCCGGCCGCTTCCAGCTGGACGCCATGGCCACCGATCTCGCCCAGGCGCTGCGCGCGCGGGAGCAGTCCCATGGCTGAATGGCAGGACGCTTCCGCGGGCCTGGACGCCGCCACCACCGGCGCCGGCCTCGTGCTGATCGTCGACGACGTGCCCGACAACCTGGCGGTGCTGCACGACGCGCTCGACGAGTCGGGCTACACCGTGCTGGTGGCCACCGACGGCGCGAGCGCCATTGCGCGCGCCGCGCAGGCGCTGCCCGACATCGTGCTGCTGGACGCGCTGATGCCCGGCATGGACGGCTTCGAGGTGGCGCGGCGCCTGAAGGCCGGCGCCGCGACGGCGCCGATCCCCATCGTGTTCATGACCGCGCTGACCGACACCGAGCATGTGCTCGCGGCGTTCGCGGCGGGCGGCGTGGACTACGTCTCCAAGCCGGTGCGCCCGCGCGAGGTCGTGGCGCGCATCGCGGCGCACCTGCAGAGCGCACGCCACGCGCGGCAGGCGCGCAACGCGCTCGACGCCTTTGGCCACGCGTCGATCGCGCTGCGGCCGGCCGACGGCCGCGTGCTGTGGCAGACGCCGCTGGCGCGCGACCTGATGAAGCGCCACTTCGGCGCCGGCGCCGCGGGGGCGCCGATTCCCGGCGCGGCGGCCGGCGTCTCCGCGCCGCTGCACGCGCCCGCGGGCCTGTGCGACTGGGTGCGCGCGCGCGCCGCGCGCGAGGGCGCGGGCGACGTGCCCGAGACCTGGACCTGCGTCACCGGCACCCACCGCCTGCACTGCAGCCTGCACCCGGCCAGCGCGGAGGACGAATGGCTGCTGGTGCTCACCGAGAGCAGCAACGGCGCGGCCATCGAGGCGCTCTCGCTGCAGTTCCGCCTGACGGCGCGCGAGGCGGAGGTGCTGTACTGGGTGGCGCAGGGCAAGACCAACCGCGACATCGGCGACATCCTCGGCACCCGGCCCAAGACGATCACCAAGCACCTGGAGCACGTGTTCGAGAAGCTGGGCGTGGAGACGCGCACTGCCGCCGCGGCGCGCGTGCTGGGCACGCTGCCCGAGCTGATGCGGCGGCGCTAGGGCGCTATCCCCAGCTCCCTTGCCGGCTCGCCTGGAAATCGAGGAACCGGATCGCCGAGTCGCGCACGCCGGAAGGCGCCTTCGGATGCGAGCTGACCGCCGTCAGGCGCCGCAGCCACGTGCCGCGCTCCTCGCGCGGCAGCTTCGAGTTCAGCAGCCGGTTGGCCATCCAGGCCCCGAGCTCGGTAGGCTGGCGCTCCAGCGACGCGGCGAGCTGGTCGGCATACCCGGGCTGGCATTCGAGCGCGGCCACCAGCGGGCCGGGCGCGCCGAAGTCGGCCTGCGGATGGCGCTCCATCAAGGCCAGCAACGCCGGCACGACCCGCTCGCAGCCGGGCAGGCCCGCGAAGCCTTCGAGCAGCTCGTTGAGCCGATGCACGTTGTCCGCGCCGTCGCCGGTGGGCGCGAAGGCCTGCAGCTCGCCAAGGAGGTCGTCGACGGATCGGGTCATGGCAATGGGAACACCGGGATTCGGAAGTCTGGAGCGTAGCCATTTGCGCAACGTGCGCACCCGCGCGGCGACATACCAACTCCGCCCGCGTGGATAGCGCCGGCGGCCGGCGCACCGGGGCGCTTTCTGCTACGCGGGACGGTGGCGGCTACGGCATGTGTCGTATATCGCCGCACGGTCGCGCTGCCTATTCTCCAGTCATCGTCCCCCGGTTGCTGGGGATGTCTTTGAGGAGCCTCCCGAGCATGACCACCTCCCGCCGCAGCTTCGGCCTGACCCTGGGTGCGATCGCCGCACTCGCCTCGTTGACCGCGATGACGCCGGCGCTGGCCGCCGACACGATCAAGGTCGGCATCCTGCACTCGCTGTCCGGAACGATGGCGATCTCCGAGACGGTGCTCAAGGACACCGCGCTGATGACGATCGCCGAGATCAACGCCAAGGGCGGCGTGCTGGGCAAGCAGCTCGAGCCGGTCGTCGTCGACCCGGCCTCGAACTGGCCGCTGTTCGCCGAGAAGGCGCGCCAGCTGGTCACGCAGGACAAGGTGGCCGTGGTGTTCGGCTGCTGGACGAGCGTGTCGCGCAAGTCGGTGCTGCCGGTGTTCGAGGAGACCAACAGCCTGCTGTTCTACCCCGTGCAGTACGAGGGCGAGGAGCTGTCCAAGAACGTGTTCTACACGGGCGCGGCGCCGAACCAGCAGGCCATCCCCGCGGTCGAATACCTGATGTCCAAGGACGGCGGCTCGGCCAAGCGCTTCGTGCTCCTGGGCACCGACTACGTCTACCCGCGCACCACCAACAAGATCCTGCGCGCGTTCCTGCACTCCAAGGGCGTGAAGGACGAGGACATCATGGAGGAGTACACGCCGTTCGGCCACGCCGACTACCAGTCCATCATCGCCAAGATCAAGAAGTTCTCGAGCGAAGGCAAGAAGACGGCGGTGGTGTCCACCATCAACGGCGACTCCAACGTGCCGTTCTACAAGGAACTGGGCAACCAGGGCCTGAAGGCGACGGACGTGCCGGTGGTGGCGTTCTCGGTGGGCGAGGAGGAACTGCGCGGCATCGACACCAAGCCGCTGGTCGGGCACCTGGCGGCGTGGAACTACTTCATGTCGATCAAGAACCCGACCAACACGGCGTTCATCAAGGAATGGTCGGACTACGCCAAGAAGGCCAACCTCGCCAGCAAGGACAAGCCGCTGACCAACGACCCGATGGAGGCCACCTACATCGGCATCCACATGTGGGCGCAGGCGGTGGAGAAGGCCAAGTCGACGGACACCGACAAGGTGATCGCCGCGATGGCCGGACAGACCTTCAAGGCGCCGGGCGGCTTCGTCTCGACGATGGATCCGAAGAACCACCACCTGCACAAGCCGGTGTTCATCGGCGAGATCAAGCCGGACGGCCAGTTCAACGTGGTGTGGAAGACGCCGGGGCCGATCAAGGCGCAGCCGTGGTCCCCGTACATCCCGGAGGACAAGGGCAAGAAGGACGAACCCGAAAAGAAGTGATCTCCTGATCGGCGGCGGGGCGCTGTGCGCCTCGTCGCTTCTTTTGGCGTCCGCACGATTCGACCTCACATGACTCCCTCCCTGGCTTCCGCGGCGCGACGATGTTGCCTCGCACTCGTCGTGTTCGCCGCGTGCGCGCCCGCCTGGGCGCTCGACGCGGCGCAGGCGCGCGCGATCGCCACCGGCGACAACGACGCGCGCATCGCCGCACTGCAGGACGCCGTGACGCGCGGCGATCCGGGCGTGGCCACGTTCGCGCAGGCGTTGCTGGACGACGCAGTCAAGACGAGCGCCACCGGCGTGTTCGTCGTGCGCGACGACAAGGCGGTCGACGCCGTCACGGGCCAGCCCGCGAAGCTGCCCGACGACGCCGAGGACGTCAGCAACAACAACCGCATGCGCGGCGCGCTCGAGGCCGCGCTGAGCGGGCTGCGCCTGCTCTCGCCCGAGCTGCCCGTGCGGCGCGGCGCGGTGGACGACCTCGCCAAGGGGGATGTCGACCCCGCGATGCTGCCGCTGGTCGACAAGGCGCTTGCCAGGGAGACGGACGCGACGCTGAAGTCGCGCCTGGGCCGGCTGAAGGCCGCGGCTCAGGTCGCGTCGCCCGATCGCGCGCAGCGGCTGCAGGCCATCCAGGCGCTGTCGCACAGCGGCGAGCCCGCGGTGCGCGCGCTGCTGCAGGCGCGGCTGGCGCCCGACGCCGAATCCGACCCCGAGCTGCGGGCCCAGCTGGCGACCGCCGTGGCGCAGGTCGACGGGCGCCTCGCCTGGGGCGAGCGCCTGGGCGTGCTGTTCACCGGCGCGAGCCTCGGCTCGATCCTGCTGCTGGTGGCGCTGGGCCTGGCCATCACCTACGGCCTGATGGGCGTGATCAACATGGCGCACGGCGAGCTGATGATGATCGGCGCCTATACCACCTGGGGTGTGCAGAACCTGTTCCGTCACTTCGCGCCGGGCTGGTTCGACGCCTACATCGTGCTGGCGATCCCGGCGTCCTTCCTCGTGGCGGCCGCGGTGGGCGCGGTGCTCGAGCGCGGCGTGATCCGCTTCCTGTACGGCCGTCCGCTGGAGACGCTGCTGGCGACATGGGGCATCAGCCTCGTGCTGATGCAGGCCGTGCGCTCGCTGTTCGGGGCGCAGAACGTGGAGGTCGAGAACCCGTCGTGGATGTCGGGCGGCATCGCGGTCGCGAGCAACCTCGTGCTGCCATGGAACCGGCTGGCCATCATCGCGTTCGCGGCGATCGTGCTGCTCGGCACGTACCTCCTGATCAACCGCACGCGGCTCGGGCTGTTCGTGCGCGGCGTCACGCAGAACCGCCGCATGGCCTCGTGCACGGGCATCGACACCGTACGCGTCGACACGCTCGCCTTCGCGCTCGGCGCGGGCATCGCCGGCATGGCGGGCTGCGCGCTGAGCCAGGTCGGCAACGTCGGTCCCGACCTCGGCCAGAGCTACATCGTCGACTCCTTCATGGTCGTGGTGCTGGGCGGCGTCGGCCAGATCGCCGGCACGGTGCTCGCGGCCCTCGGGCTCGGGTTGATGAACAAGGCGCTCGAGGGCGTGGCCGGCGCGGTGCTCGCCAAGATCTTCGTGCTCGTGTTCATCGTCGTGTTCATCCAGAAGCGGCCGCAGGGGCTGTTCGCCCTCAAGGGACGGAGCGCGGAATCGTGAGCCCGGAGTCTCCCGTCCGACTGCTGCCCGAATCGCGCCGCGGCCTGCTGCTGGGCGTGCGCGGCTGGAGCGTCGTGATCGGCGCGGTGGCCATCGTCGCGCTCGTGGTGCCGCTGCTGAACCTGGCGGTGCCCGCCGGCAACCCGCTGCACCTGGGCGACTGGGGCGTCGCGCTGGTGGCCAAGATCATGTGCTACGCGATGTGCGCGCTGGCGATGGACCTGATCTGGGGCTACACCGGCATCCTGTCGCTGGGCCACGGCCTGTACTTCGCGCTCGGCGGCTACGCGATGGGCATGTACCTGATGCGCCAGATCGGCCGCGACGGCAACTACCGCAGCGAACTGCCGGACTTCATGGTGTTCCTCGACTGGAAGGCGCTGCCCTGGACCTGGGGCGGCAGCGCGTCCTTCGCGTTCCAGATGCTCCTGGTGGTGGCGGTGCCGGGCGTGCTGTCGGCGGTGTTCGGCTGGTTCGCGTTCCGCTCGCGCATCAAGGGCGTGTACTTCTCGATCATCACCCAGGCGCTCACCTACGCCGGCATGCTGCTGTTCTTCCGCAACGAGACGGGCTTCGGCGGCAACAACGGCTTCACGGACTTCAAGCGCATCCTGGACGTGCCCGTCGCGGCGCCATCCACGCGCATGGTGCTGTTCGTGATCACCGGGCTGACGCTGATCGCCTTCTACCTGCTGGCGCGCGCCGTCGTGAACAGCAAGTTCGGCCGCGTGCTGCGGGCCATCCGCGACGCCGAGACGCGCGTGATGTTCACCGGCTACGACCCGCTGAAGTACAAGCTGTCGATCTGGGTGCTGTCGGCCGTGATGTGCGGCATCGCGGGCGCGCTGTACGTGCCGCAGGTGGGCATCATCAACCCGAGCGAGATGTCGCCCGCCGCGTCCATCGAGATGGCGATCTGGGCCGCGGTCGGCGGGCGCGGCACGCTGGTGGGGCCCATCGTCGGTGCGTTCTTCGTCAACGGCGCCAAGAGCTGGTTCACGCAGGCCTTTCCCGAGTTCTGGCTGTACTTCCTCGGCGCGCTGTTCATCGCGGTGACGTTGTTCCTGCCGCGCGGGATCATGGGCCTGGCGGATCGATTCAGGAAAAAGGGCGTGGAGGTGCGCGAATGACGCCGGACCTGCAGGAAGCCGGTGCCGCGCTGCTCGAGCGGCACCGCCAGTCGGCATCGACGTCGACGTCCGGCGGCGCCAGCTTCGGCCGCCTGGTGCACGGGCTGCAGCCCGACTTCGCCCACGGCGTCGCGCTGTACCTGGACGAGATCAGCGTCAGCTTCGACGGCTTCAAGGCGCTGAACGCGCTGTCGCTGGCGATCGACGTGGGCGAGCTGCGCTGCATCATCGGCCCCAACGGCGCGGGCAAGACGACGATGATGGACGTCATCACCGGCAAGACGCGCCCCGATTCCGGCGCCGCCCACTTCGGCTCCAACATCGACCTGCTGCGCCTGCGCGAGCCGCAGATCGTCAAGGCCGGCATCTGCCGCAAGTTCCAGAAGCCGACGGTCTACGAGGAGCTGTCGGTGTTCGAGAACCTGGAGCTCGCGCTCGTCGACGACCGCGGGGTGCCCGCGGCGCTGTTCGCGCGGCAGTCGGCGGCGCAGCGCGAACGCATCGCCGAGATCCTGCAGCTGGTGCACCTGCTGCCCGAGGCGGCGCGCACGGCGGGCCTGCTGTCGCACGGCCAGAAGCAGTGGCTGGAGATCGGCATGCTGCTCGCGCAGGCCCCCACGCTGCTGCTGCTGGACGAGCCCGTGGCCGGCATGACCGACGAGGAGACCGAGCGCACCGCGGAGCTGTTCCTGTCGCTGGCCGGCAAGCACTCGCTGGTGGTGGTCGAGCACGACATGAAGTTCGTCGACATGCTCACGCAGGGCCACCGCAAGGTGACGGTGCTGCACGAAGGCTCGGTGCTCGCGGAGGGCACGCTGGCCGAGGTGCAGGCCAACGCGCAAGTCATCGACGTCTATCTCGGGCGCTGAGAAAATGCTTCAAGTCGAAGGTTTGAACCAGTACTACGGTGGCTCGCACATCCTGCGCGACGTCGCCCTGCAGGCCAAGGTGGGCGAGGTCACCGTCGTCCTCGGGCGCAACGGCGTCGGCAAGACGACGCTGCTCAAGAGCCTGATGGGCGTGGTGCCCGCGCGTACCGGCACGATCCGGCTGGACGACACCGACCTCGCCGGACGGGCACCGTACGAACGCGTGCGCCGCGGCGTCGGCTACGTGCCGCAGGGCCGCGAGATCTTCGGCCGCCTCACGGTGATGGACAACCTGCGCATGGGCCTGGCCTCGATGCCTGCCCGCAGCGACGTGCCCGGCGAGCTGTTCGAGCTGTTCCCCGTGCTCGCGCAGATGAAGCACCGCCGCGGCGGCGACCTGTCCGGCGGCCAGCAGCAGCAGCTGGCGATCGCCCGCGCGCTCGCGCCGGGGCCGCGCCTGCTGCTGCTGGACGAACCCACCGAGGGTATCCAGCCGTCGGTCATCAAGGACATCGGCCGCGTGATCCGCCAGCTCGCCGATCGCAGGACCATGGCCATCGTGCTGGTGGAGCAGTACTACGACTTCGCCGCCGAACTGGCCGATGCCTACGTCGTGATGGAGCGCGGCGAGGTGGTGGCGCGCGGCGCCGGCGCGGCGATGGCGTCGGACGGAGTGAGGGCGCTCGTGTCGGTCTGATCGCCACTCGTCAGAGTTGAGGATGCGGCGCCTCGATCGCGAGGCCACAGTCGCTTCACCTTGCAATGAAGGAGAAGCGGCATGACCAACGTGACGGGTAACACGACCAAGGCGCCTTCGGGGCCGTACTGGTACTGGACGAAGCTGGGCCCGAACAACGTCGACCTGACGAACAAGGGCGCGACGCTGCCGCCCGGCCACTACACGCTGTACTGGGACTTCCGGGGGCAGCCCGGAAGCCACCTGACCTTCTCGATCGACGGGCCGTCCGGGCCGATCGTGACCGAGGACGACGTCGTGCCGTCGAACGGGCATGGATGGGGCGTCAAGCCGTTCGTGATCTGACGGGGGCCGCCATGTCCAAGATCGTGATTGCCCGTCTGGCCGGCGCCCTCTGCATCGCCGCGGTGTCCGCGGTGTCCGCTGCGTCCGGCGAGGATTCCAAGGCCCCCGCCGTCGTCGGTGCCGGCCCGGTGAACACCACTTCTTCCGCGCCTGGGGTGCAGATCCTCGGAACGAGCGACGAGGCCCAGGTCTCGCTCAAGGTGTCGTGGAGCAGCACCAATGTCCCGTCGCCCGGATCGCCCTCGTTCAAGGCGCCGGACGGCTACCCGTCGTGGCGCCAATGGTCGTTTGTCGCGCAGGCGCCCACGAGCAAGTCGGAGAAGCGCCACACCTTGGTCGACCTGAATGGCCTGGGTGACGCGACCTCCATCGGCCTGGACTTCAACCAGTTCATCACCGGGTGGCACACCGGCTCCGAAGCGGAGTTCGCCAGACTCTGTGACGACATGAAGAAGAAGGCGCCGGCAACCGCGACCGTGGAGTGCCGGGCCTCGGACTTCGAGGCGTACGACCCTGGACATCTCGCCGCGGCTCAGTCGGCGCGCGAGGGCCCGGATCCGGGCGGCTGGCTGTTCGGCGGCAGTGCCAAGCTCGGTGCGCAGCAGTCGACCTACTACGACCGGGCGACGTTCGCGCAGTCCTCGACCAACGAGCACCCCTGGTCGGTGGGCCTGTTCGCGGGCTGGATCCCCAGCGCCTACGAGAAGGCGATGGTTGATGTCCGCTTCGTGCGCAAGAAGGTGTTCAGCGACGGCGACACCAGCCTGCGCTGCCTGGCCGGCGACGGCGGCGTCTCGACCTGCGTCACGGGCTCGTTCGACCCGCCGACCCACGCCGTCAATTCGTCGCTGGCGCTCGAGGGCCGATGGCTGACCATGAACGACAAGGTCGGCATCTCCGCCACGATCTCGCGGGACCTGGCCGCCAAGACCTGGACGACGGTCGTGCCCATCTATTTCGTCGGCGACGGGAACGGCGGGTTGACCGGGGGCGTCCAGCTGAGCCGGACGAGCGCCACCAAGGACACCGCCTTCGCGCTGTTCGTCGGCGTGCCGTTCTCGGTCTGGGCGTGGAAGTAGGCCGCCGCGCTCACGTGCGCCACACGCGCGGCGCGCACGCCTCGCGCGTCCACGCGAGCGCGCGCCACGCGCGCCACGTGCGCTTGAGCAGGTCCTGCACCGGCTCGACGCGCGGCGCGAGCACGCGCAGCGCGACGACGTCGGGCTGCGGCGACGTCGCGCCGGCCGTCGTTGCCAGCGCGTGCGCGCCGGCGATCTCGCGCGCGGCCTCCAGCAGTCGTTCGCGGCGCTCGTCGGCCAGCGGCGCGCCGGCGGCGAACCAGAGGGTGCCGAGCGCGCGGTGGCCGGCCCAGCCGCAGGGGCCGTCGAGCAGCGCGGCGTCGCTCGCGGCGGTGCGGCCGCGTTCCCACCAGCGCGGGCCGACCTGCAGGTCGTGGCGATAGTCGCCGGCGACGAACGGCGCGTCGGCGGCCGGCAGGCCCAGGGCGAGCACGTCCCAGCCGAACATCTCGGCGCCGGGTTCGAGCTCGAAGCGCAGGCGGTTGTCGGCGTGCGCGCCCGAGTGCACCAGCGTCTCCAGCGGCAGCCATTCCAGGCGGCCGCCGGCGGCGACTCGGGCGTGGACGGACTGCAGCGCGCGCGCGCCGCCGCTGCGGTAGAAGCGCGTCGCGCCGGGCGTCGTCACCAGGGCGTGGGCGCCGCCGGCGAGCGCGAGCTCGACTTCGAGGGTGTCGCCGCCGACGATGCCGCCGGGCGGGTGCACCAGCACCGAATGGCAGACCTCGGGGCCTTCGGGGAACAGGCTCTTGAGGATGCGCAGCGGGCCGTCGTGGCGGAAATCGAGGCGCGTGCCGGCGGTGGCCGGGTCGGCGCGGTAGTCCAGGTTCAGGCGGGCATGCCAGGCCATCGGCGGGGTCGGGTGCAAAGGGTGGGAGGGTAGCGCACGGGGCGCATGCAAGATTCGCGCTGGGTCGCCGAAACGACGCGCACCGTTCACCAAACTTTACGCGGCAAGCAAGCCCGGTTGACTGCGGCCGGGCAGGATCGCCTGCAATGAAGCGTTATGCCCGGACTCCCGCCGCCGCCCCTGGCCTGTCGCCAGGGCGTGCCGCGCGGCTCCGCCTGCCCGGGTCGTGCCCGGCGTCCGTCCGCTGACGGCGCGCCAAGCGCCTGCCCGATCCTCCTTCAACGCGGCTTGCAGCTGTCCTCGACCGACCCCATGACATCCTTCGACGCTATCGGTTACGCTCCCACCGCGCAGGGCGTCCGCCCTGTCGCCTCTTCCTCGCGGAACGCCCACGCCTCCATGACCAATCCGCACCTCCTGCTGATCGACGACGATGCCCGCCTGACGCGCATGGTCGGCGACTACCTGCGTACCCAGGGCTTCGACGTCGACACCGCCGGCACGCTGGCCGACGGCCGCATGCGCCTGGCCTCCGGCTCGTACGATGCGCTCGTGCTCGACCTGATGCTGCCCGACGGCGACGGCCTGGACTTCACCCGCGAACTGCGCGGCCAGCCGGCCACGCGCCGCCTTCCGCTGATGATGCTCACGGCGCGCGGCGAGCCCACCGACCGCATCGTCGGCCTCGAGCTCGGTGCCGACGACTACCTGCCCAAGCCCTTCGAGCCGCGCGAACTGCTGGCGCGCGTCAAGGCGCTGCTGCGCCGCGCGAGCCCCGAGCCGGTCAACGAGGAAGTGCTGCGCTTCGGCAAGCTCGAGATCGACCTGGGCGCGCACGAGGCCCGCCTGGACGGCGTGCGCTGCGACCTTACCAGTCACCAGTTCGACCTGCTGGTGGTGCTCGCCCGCAGCCCCGGCCGCGTGCTCAGCCGCGACCAGATCATGGACGCGCTCAAGGGCCACCCGCTGGAAGCCTTCGACCGCTCGATCGACGTCCACATCTCGCGCATCCGCAGCGTGATCGAGGAAGATCCCAAGAACCCGAAGCGCGTGCTGACGGTGCGCGGCTCGGGCTACCTTTTCGCCCGCAAGCAGGACGCCTGACCTCGTATATTCAGGCTCTCGGGAAGCGAGGGTCACCACCGAACCGACCCGAGCTCCCCCTCGGGGGGCAGCGACCGGAGGGAGCGTGGGGGCTCCATTTCTCCGGCGCTGTTTTCGTTTCTGACCCCGTCTTCGAAAGCTCGCATTGCGTTCGCTCTACCTGCGCATCTGGCTCACCGTGATCGTCACGCTGGCGCTGTTCGCCGGCGCGTCGGGCTGGCTCGTGCAGCGCCACCTCGACCAGGAGCACGCGCGCAACCAGGCGGCGCTGACCGAGCGCATCGCGGCCTGGGGCGACCTGATCCAGCGCTCGCTGCCCGCCGCCGCCGCGCCGCCCGACGTGCAGGCCGAGGCGCTGCGCGACTGGTCGCAGCGCCTGCGCGTGCCGATGGCGCTGGAGGACGAGCAGGGCCACCGCATCGCCGCGTCGGAGTCGTTCATGCGGCGCGAGGCCGACAAGGCGCTGATGCACGTGGCGATCTACCAGATCAAGCTGGACGACGGCCGCTCGCTGTACGTGATGCGGCCCAACATGCTCAAGCCGCCGGCCGCCAACGATCCGGCCCTGCCGCCCGACGAGGACATCGGCAGCTTCGGCGGCCCGCATCCGCAGGCCAATGAAGGCCGCGGCCCGCCGGCGTTCCTGTTTCCCGGCGTCGTGCCGCGCGGGGTGTCGCCGGGCCTGAGCCTGCTGGCGCTGGTGGTGGTGCTGTTCATGGCCATCGCGCTCGGCGCCTACCCGTTCGTGCGCCGGCTCACGCGCCGGCTCGAGACGCTCAAGCGCGGCGTCGAGGCCTTCGGCCAGGGCAAGCTCGATCGCCGCGTGGAGGTCGAGGGGCGCGACGAGGTGGCCACGCTGGCGCGCAGCTTCAACCTCGCGGCCGAGCGCGTCGAGGCGCTGGTGCGCTCGAACAAGAGCCTGCTGGCCAATGCCAGCCACGAGCTGCGGTCGCCGCTGGCGCGGCTGAAGATGGCCACGTCGCTGATGTCGGACCCGGCCGTCTCCGAGCGCGAGCGCGACCACCTGCGTGCCGAGATCGGCACCGACATCGCCGAGCTCGACGGCCTGGTCGACGAGGTGCTGCTGGCCAGCCGCCTCGAGGCCGCGTCCGAGCCGACGAACCTCGAGAGCGTCGACCTGCTCGCGCTGGCGGTGGAGGAGGGCGCGCGCGTCGACGCGAGCGTCGAGGGGGTGCCGGCCAGCGTCAAGGGCGAGGAGCGCCTGCTGCGGCGCGCGCTGCGCAACCTGCTGGAGAACGCGCGGCGCTACGGCGGCGGGCAGATCCGCGTCGACCTCGAGGACAAGGCCGCGGCCGGCATCGAGATCCGGGTGACCGACAACGGCGCCGGCGTGCCGGACGCCTTCCGCGAGCGCATCTTCGAACCCTTCTTCCGCCTGCCTGGCCACGCGGAGCGCGCCGGCGGCGTCGGCCTGGGCCTGGCCCTGGTGCGCCAGATCGTCGAGCGCCACCATGGGCGCATCCGTTGCGTGCGACCGCCCGAGGGCGGCGGCTGCTTCGTGATCAGCCTGCCGGCGTCGGCATAGGGTGAGGTCCCTGCGCTGACCCCACCTTACGCCGCCGCGGCGGCCATCGACGCGAGCAGCATCGGCTGGCGCGTCTGCTGGATCAGGTCCTGCACGCGCTGCGCGTCGATCGGGGCGAACAGCTCGCTGCGGATCTGCAACGCGCGTTCCAGCTCGCCGATGCGCCATTCGAGCTCGCGCAGCACGATGGCCACCTCGTTCAGCTCGGACGCGCCCATCGCCGACAGCACGGCCTGCAGGCGGCCGGCGTCCACGAGGTCGAGGCCGGTCGAGGAGAACGCGATGCCGATGCGATCCCAGCGCGTGAACGCGTGCGCCACGAGCGCGCGCAGCGGCGCGCCGAACCGGGGCATCTGCAGCTCGAGCTCGAGGTGATGGTGACGTACATGGGCGACGGTGGCGGCGATGCCGCTGACGCGCGCCGCGAGCGCGGCGACGTCCTGCGCCGCCGGATCGGGATCGAGCTCGGCGCCCTCGGCGCGCGCGCCCCGCATCACGCGGTCGATCAAGCGGCGGTCGAATTCGCCGGGCACCAGCCGCATGGCGACGGCGGCGCGCTGCGCGTGGTGCGAACCCGACTCCAGCAGGCCCATCAGCATCTCGGCCACCGCCAGCATCTGGCCGGCCATCGACAGGCTGGTGCCCGTCAGGCCCTGCGGATAGCCGAAGCCGTCCAGGCGCTCATGGTGCGTCATCACCACGGTGGCGATGCGCGGGCCGGCGCCGGGCATCGCGCCCAGCACGTGCGAGCCGACGATCGGATGCGTGGCCACGTGCTTCCACTGCTGCGGCGTCAGCTTGACGTTGCGCTCGAGGAAGGCCGGGTCGATGTAGAGCTCGCCGATGTCGTGCGTGAGCGCCGCCACGACGAGCGCGGCGGTGTCGGCCGGATTGGCGTTCACGCTGCCGCCGAGCGCCGACGTGATCACGGCCACGCCGACGATGTGCTCGAGCTTGGCTGCGCCCTGGCCCGCGTACACGCTCAGCAGCGAACGCAGGTTGTCGCTGAGTTCCAGGGAAGCCAGCACGGCGATCGGGTCGAAGCCGGAGACCGTGCCGCAGATGCCGCGCAGCAGCGCATGGCGGGCGAGCAGTTGCTCGGCCAGCGGGTGGAACGCGGTCGGGTCGGTGCCGCCGACCACGCGCATCATGTTCTCCAGCGGCTTGGTGAGCCGGAACTCGAGCAGGCGTTCGCGCGCCCTGGCGTCGATCCTGGCGCCCTTGGCCAGCAGCTTCATGCCCGAGCCGGTGACGATGTCCTCGCTGGCCTCGATGTCGGAGGTCTCGGACAGCTTGACGACGTGGTCGAGGTAGTGAAGGTTGACGTCGGACACGATGGATTCCCTGAGCTGGGCGTCCGCGTCTGCGTCGGACGGCACCACCGGAGTCATCGGCGGGCCGGGACGGAACTTCAGGGGCGACGCCTCGCGCCGACCAGGATTCCCGACAACCCAGTCATCGGAGGCTGATACCCCGCACCCTAAAGCCGACGACGGAACGGCGATCAGGGCTTGGCCTGCGCCGCGGCGTCCAGCTGCGCCGGATCGGGATGATCCTCGCCCGTGGCGCGGATCGCGCGCTCGGCGTACTTGTTGAAGCGCCAGGCCTTGGCGTCGAGCGTGATGCGGCGCCAGACGGCGCGCTTCTGGCCGGGCGACATCCCCGTCCAGTGCTGCACCTCGTCGAACGTGCGGCCGCAGCCCTTGCACTCGTGGTCGCCCTGCGAGGTGGAGCAGATCGCGATGCACGGCGCGTCGGGCGTGGCCTCGTACCACGCGAGCCAGGCCTCGCGCGCCGCGGCCGGCAGCGTGAACTCGTCGGCCTCGTGCTCGTGGTAATAGACCATCAGCGCGTACACCTCGCCCAGCGCGAGCACCTCCGGACAGGCCGTGATGCCGTCGTCGGACGGGAACTGCGCGCGCCACCAGTTGATGGCGGACTCGATGTCGGTGATGTGGATGCCGGCCATGGCGGGGGTGTTGTCCAGCGTGTCGGCGGCGTTCAATACGAGAGTCCCATGACGTCGCGGACGTCCTTCATCGTCTGGCGCGCGACGGTGCGCGCGCGCTCGGTGCCCATCTCGACGATCCAGTGCACCTGCTTGGGGTTGGCCAGGTACTGCTCGGCGCGCTCGCGCCACGGCTGCTGCTCGCGCACGATGGCGTCGATCACGGGCTGCTTGCAATCGAGGCAGCCGATGCCGGCGCTGGTGCAGCCGTCGTGCGCCCACTGCTGCGTGCCCGCGTCCGAATAGACCTTGTGGAACTGCCACACCGGGCAGCGCGCCGGGTCGCCCGCGTCGCTGCGGCGCACGCGTTGCGGGTCGGTCGGCATCCGGCGCACCTTGGCCTCGACCTGCGCGGGTTCCTCGCGCATCTCGATCGTGTTGCCGTAGCTCTTGCTCATCTTCTGGCCGTCCAGGCCGGGCAGCCGGGTCACCTCGGTGTGCAGCGCCTGCGGCTCGTGCAGCACGGTGCGGCCGGTGCCCTTGAGGTGGCCCAGCAGCAGTTCGGCGTCCTCCGAGTTCAGGCGGCCGGCGTGCGCGCGCACCAGCGCCTCGCCGTTGCCGAGCGCGGCGGCGTCGCCGTCCTGCACGAACTGGCGGCGCTGGCGCTCCAGCAGCTCGCGCTGCTCCGGCGGCAGCTTGGCGAGCGCTGCGGCGACCTGGGCCTCCAGGCGCGGCGAGCGGCCGTACAGGTGGTTGAAGCGGCGCGCCACCTCGCGCGTGAGCTCGACGTGCGAATCCTGGTCCTCGCCGACCGGCACGAAAGCCGCCTTGTAGATCAGGATGTCGGCCGCCTGCAGCAGCGGATAGCCGAGGAAGCCGTAGGTGGCCAGGTCGCGGTCGGACAGGTGCTCGATCTGGTCCTTGTACGTGGGCACGCGCTCCAGCCAGCCCAGCGGCGTGCCCATCGCCAGGAGCGTGAACAGCTCGGCGTGCTCGGGCAGGCGGCTCTGGATGAAGATCGTGCAGAGGTCGGGATCCAGGCCGGCGGCGATCCAGTCGATCACCATGTCGTAGACATTGCGCTCGATGACGTCGCGATCCTGGTAGTGCGTGGTGAGCGCGTGCCAGTCGGCCACGAAGAAGAAGCTGTCGTAGTCGCGCTGCAGGCGCACCCAGTTCTTCAGGGCGCCGTGGTAGTGGCCGAGGTGCAGGGCGCCGGTGGGGCGCATGCCGGACAGGACGCGGGCTCGCATGGGGATTCTCGACAAATGGGGCGCGGGGAGGGCGATTGTAGTGAGCCACTCCCATGTCCCGGACGGCCAGATGCCGGGTTCTCCCTTAGAATGCGGGCGCATGAAACGAATCGCAGTCCTGATATCGGGTCAGGGCTCGAACCTGGGCGCGATCGTGCGCGCGTCCGTGGCGCAGGACTGGCCGGGCCGCGTGGCCGCGGTGATCAGCAACCGCGCCGACGCGCGCGGCCTGCAGTTCGCGCAGGCGCAGGGCATCGCCACCGCGGTGCTCGACCACAAGGCCTACGCCGACCGCGCCGCGTTCGACGCCGCGCTCGCCGAGACCATCGATCGCTTCGCGCCCGACCTCGTCGTGCTGGCCGGCTTCATGCGCATCCTGACGCCGGCGTTCGTGGCGCGCTACGAAGGTCGCATGCTCAACGTGCACCCGTCGCTGCTGCCCTCGTTCTCCGGGCTGCACACGCACCGGCGGGCGCTCGAGGAAGGCTGCAAGGTGCATGGCGCGACCGTGCATTTCGTCAGCGCCGAGCTGGATCACGGCCCGATCGTGGCGCAGGCCGTCGTGCCGGTGCTGGCGGGCGACGACGAAGCGGCGCTGGCCGAGCGCGTGCTCGCGGCCGAGCACGTGCTCTACCCGCGCGCCGTCCGCTGGTTCCTGGAAGGCGCGCTCGAACTGAAGGACGGCCGCGTGACGCACCGCGGCCAGGAGCCGCAGGGCTGGCTGGCCGAAGCCGCGGCCTGACGATTTTTCCCCGCGCGGGCGCACGAGCGGCCGCGCAAGACGTTTTCCTCCCCGCTCCAGCGGCGCAAGGTGCGCCGTCCGGGCTTCATTTCTGCGACAGCCGCGAAAGACCACCGCCATGCATCCGAACGCCCTCCTCGACACCGCCACCGAACTGCTGCGCGAGGTCGGCAAGCTCGACATGCCGGCCGACGTCATCGTCTCGAACTTCTTCCGCAAGCACCGCGAGCTGGGCCCGCGCGAGCGCCACGCGCTGGCCGAGACGGCCTACGCCGTGCTGCGCCAGCGCATGCTCTACCAGCACCTGGCCCAGAGCGGCAGCGGCGCGCTCGAGCGCCGCCTGGCGATCCTGGCCTGGCAGGGCAACGAGTCGCAGATCCGCGGCGCGCTGGGGTCGCACGAGCAGCAGTGGTTGAAGCAGGTGCAGTCCATCGACCGCGGCACCTTCTCCGAGAAGCTGCGCCACAACCTGCCCGACTGGCTGGCCGGGGCGCTCAAGAACGAGCTCGACGACGAGGGCTTCTGGAACTTCGTCGGCGCGATGTCCGGCAGCGCGCCGCTGGACCTGCGCGTCAACACCCTCAAGTCCAACCGCGACAAGGCCCAGGCGCAACTGCGCGAGGTCGAGATCGAGTCGACGCCCACGCCGTACTCGCCCTGGGGCCTGCGCGTCGAGGGCAAGCCCGGCCTGCAAAAGAGCGACGTCTTCCTGCGCGGCGACGTCGAGGTGCAGGACGAGGGCAGCCAACTGCTGGCCGCGCTGGTCGGCCCCAAGCGCGGCGAGATGGTGGTCGACTTCTGCGCAGGTGCGGGCGGCAAGACGCTGGCCCTGGGCGCCGCGATGCGTTCCACCGGCCGGCTGTACGCGTTCGACGTCAACGGCCACCGGCTCGACAAGCTCAAGCCGCGCCTGGCGCGCAGCGGCCTGTCCAACGTGCATCCGGCCCAGCTGACCAACGAGCGCGACGACCGCGTCAAGCGCCTGGCCGGCAAGATCGACCGCGTGCTGGTCGACGCGCCGTGCTCCGGCCTGGGCACGCTGCGGCGCAACCCCGACCTGAAGTGGCGCCTGTCGTCCAAGGCGATCGACGAACTGGTCGAGCTGCAGGGCAAGATCCTGGAGAGCGCCAGCCGCCTGCTCAAGTCGGGCGGCCGGCTGGTCTACGCCACCTGCAGCCCGCTGCGCCGGGAGGACGAGGCGATCGCCGAGGCCTTCTCGGCCGCGCACCCGGAATTCCAGCTGCTGGACGCCGGCGAGCTGCTCAAGGCGGCCGGCGTGGCGCTTGCGGACGAGCTGAACGCCGGCGGCTACATGCGCAGCTGGCCGCACGCCCATTCGATGGACGGCTTCTTCGCGGCGGCCTGGCAGAAATCCTGAGGGGAGTTCTCAACTATTCCGAAATTTTGCATGACGGGATCGCCTGTCGAGCAGAACTTCGGGGGTTGATTCGCGTCAAATCCGGGCGTCCAAACCCGGAAAGAACCCGGTCCAGGACGCTATTTTGGTGGCCGTCCCTGGGGGCGACCCCCTACAATTGACCATCGCCCCTCCGTTGAGGGGCATCTACAGGCAGGCAATGGAAGCGATTCAGTCTCTGGTCGATGCATTCGTGGACTTCTTCTCCTCCGGCGTGACGCACGCCACCTGGTGGGAGATGGTCGTCTACACGCTCGTGATGACCCACGTCACGATCGCGGCCGTCACGATCTTCCTGCACCGCTGCCAGGCGCACCGCGCCCTCGACCTGGGCCCGATCCCGTCGCACTTCTTCCGCTTCTGGCTGTGGATGACGACCGGCATGGTCACCAAGGAATGGGCCGCCATCCACCGCAAGCACCACGCCAAGTGCGAGACGGTCGACGACCCGCACAGCCCGGTCACGCGCGGCATCAAGACCGTGCTGCTGCGCGGCGCCGAGCTCTACCGCGCCGAGTCCAAGAACAAGGAAACCATCGCCAAGTTCGGCCACAACACGCCGGACGACTGGATCGAGCGCAACCTGTACAGCCGCTTCCAGTGGCAGGGCGTGGCGATCATGATGATCATCAACCTGGTGCTGTTCGGTGCCGCGGGCGCCACCATCTGGGCCGTCCAGATGCTATGGATCCCGATCACCGCCGCCGGCATCATCAACGGCATCGGCCACTGGTCGGGCTACCGCAACTTCGAAGCCGTCGACGCGTCGCGCAACATCCTGCCGTGGGGCATCATCATCGGCGGCGAGGAACTGCACAACAACCACCACACGTACCCGACTTCGGCCAAGCTGTCGGTCAAGCCGTTCGAGTTCGACATCGCCTGGGGCTACATCCGCGCGATGGAGATGCTCGGCTGGGCCAAGGTCAAGAAGATCGCCCCGCAGATGAAGACCGGCGCCGTGCGACCCGTGGCCGACAGCGAGACGCTGGAAGCCATCATCGCCAACCGCTACGAAGTGATGGCCAAGTACGCGCGCGAACTGCGCCGCGCCTGCGCCGCCGAAGTGGCCTCGCTCAAGAGCAAGGGCGCCGAGCAGTCGGCCCAGCTGGCCAACATGCGCGTCGCCCGCCGCTGGCTGCACCGCGACGTCGAGAAGATCCCCGGCCACCTGCAAGCCCAGGTCGCCGACGCCGCCGCCACGTCCGAGAAGCTGGGCAAGCTGGTGGCGATGCGCGAGGAACTGCGCGCGCTGTGGACGCGCACGAACGTGTCCGCCGAGCAGGCCGTCGCCGACCTGCAGGCCTGGTGCAAGCAGGCCGAGGAATCGGGCATCGAGGCGCTGCGCGAGTTCTCGTTCAAGCTGCGCGCCGCCAAGGCCTGAGCGTTTCGAGCTCCGTCTTCCAGGGCCCGCTTCGGCGGGCTTTGTCGTTCCTGGGCCCGGCGTTCGTGCCGGGCGGGTCGCATCGCTGCCGGTCCGTCGGCGGCATGCGCGCTTGATGCGGGCTTCCCGTCGACTCGTCGCACGGCGCTGGGCGTCCGTTCCGTGGCCGCTCATAGTCCACCCATCGGATCACGCAACGCATCCGGCCCGACCCAACCGACACCCTGGAGCCCACCATGACCAAGACCACCGCCCACGCCGCCGCCGCCGTCCTGTCCGTCCTCCTGTCCTTCGGCCTCGTCGCCGGCATGAACGGCATCGCGACCAAGCAGTACGCCGCCGCCGAGCGCGTTGCCCAGGCAGCCGCCGGCGCGACGCAGGTCGCGGCCGTGCAGCACGTCGCGGTGACGGCCCGCCGCCTGGACGCCTGAGCATCCGGAGAGTGGTCGCGCCCGCCCGGGCGCTTCTTCGCTCCTTCATGGCCTCGCGCTTGTCGTGCGAGGCCATTTTTTTTGGGCGCGACGCCGCGCAGAAGGACCTCGACATCGACACCCCCGCGCAGTACGATAAGCTTTCGTTTGCGAAGAAGGCTGAATTCATCACAGCCGTGCGCGCTTCGCCGACCCTTCGCGCATCATTGCGACAGCGGTTCGGCGATCGGAGCACCTATCCGGCGTCTCCGGACCGGTCGAGGGCCCACGTTTACCGGTGTGAGGCCCGCGTGCCGGGCCGTTCCGCGTCAGTCACAGCTGACTCTTCGCAGTTCCCACCAGTCAGCCAGAGTCCGGTCCCCATGCGCTTCGATCTCGTCACGCTCAATCTCGTTCTCGCCATCGCCGAGACACGCAGCATCACGCGAGGGGCCGAACGCGAGCACCTGGCGCTGGCGGCCGCCAGCAAGCGGCTGTCCGACCTCGAGGCGCGCCTGGGCGTCGGCCTGTTCGACCGCCGCGCCCGCGGCGTCGACCTGACCGAGGCGGGGCGCGCGCTGGTGCGCCACATCCGCACGCTCAACGCGTCGCTGCACGCGCTCGAGAGCGAGGTCGTCGAGTTCTCGCGCGGCATCAAGGGGCACCTGCGGGTCGTCGCCAACGCCGGCGCGATCTCCGAATGCCTGCCGGCCGACCTCGCGGCCTTCGCGCGCGCCCACCCGGGCATCCGTGTGAGCCTGGAGGACCAGACCAGCGCCGACGTGATGCAGGCCGTGGCCGAAGGCCGCGCCGACGTCGGCATCTTCGTGGGCCCGAGCACCGACGCGCGGCTGTCCGCCCGTCACTACAACACAGGCACGCTGGCCGCCATCGTGCCGGCCGACCACATCCTCGCGCGCCGCGACGCCGTGCCGTTCGACGCGCTGCTGGACTTCGACATCGTGGGCCTGCACGTGGGCGCGTCGGCGCACGAGCTGATGCTCAAGTCCGCGCTCGAGCGCGGCCGCACGCTCAACGCCCGCCTGCAGGTGCGCGGCTTCGACGCCATCGCCCAGCTCGTGGCCGCCGGCCTGGGCGTGGCGGTGCTGCCGGCCGATACCGCCACCCGTTTCTCCAAGCTGTTCGACATCAAGGTGCTGGCTCTCGAGGAAGCGTGGGCCCGCCGCGACTACCTGCTCGCCACGCGCGTGAGCGATTCGCTGCCGGCCGCCGTGCAGCGATTCGTCGACGCGCTGTGCCCGCCTTCGGCCGCCACGCTCGCGAACGCGCCCGCCGCGCCGCGCGCGCGCGAGGCCGCCGCCACCTGAAGAGGATTCCCATGAACCACTCCGTGCAAACTTTGTTGCGGGCCGTGCGCCGGGCCGTCCCTGGAAGGCCCGCAGTCCCCTCGGGGGACGGAGCGCTGTACTCGGCGCGGGAGGGACTCCAATGACTGCTGCCCGTACGCTCTACGACAAGCTCTGGGACGACCACGTCCTGCACACCGAGGACGACGGCACCTCGATCCTGTACATCGATCGCCACCTGCTGCACGAGGTCACCAGCCCGCAGGCCTTCGAGGGGCTGGAGATCGCCGACCGCAAGGTGTGGCGCCTGTCGGCCAACCTGGCGGTCAGCGACCACAACGTGCCCACCACCGATCGCAGCCAGGGCATCGTCGACCCGACGTCGCGCCTGCAGGTCGACACGCTGGACAAGAACTGCGACAGGCAAGGCATCACGCAGTTCAAGATGAACGACAAGCGCCAGGGCATCGTCCACGTGATCGGGCCGGAGCAGGGCGCCACGCTGCCGGGCATGACGGTGGTCTGCGGCGACAGCCACACCTCCACGCACGGCGCGTTCGGCGCGCTGGCACACGGCATCGGCACCAGCGAGGTGGAGCACGTGCTCGCCACGCAGACGCTGCTCGCGAAGAAGGCGAAGAACATGCTGGTGCGGGTCGAGGGCACGCTGGCGCGCGGCTGCAGCGCCAAGGACATCGTGCTCGCGATCATCGGCCGCATCGGCACCGCCGGCGGCACCGGCTACACCATCGAGTTCGGCGGTGCGGCGATCCGTGCGCTGTCGATGGAAGGGCGCATGACCGTGTGCAACATGGCCATCGAGGCGGGCGCGCGCGCCGGCCTGGTCGCCGTCGACGACACCACGCTGGCCTACGTCAAGGGCCGCCCGTTCTCGCCGGTGGGCGTGGAGTGGGAGCAGGCCGTGGCCTACTGGCGCAACCTGCACTCGGACGCGGGCGCGCACTTCGACCGCGTCGTCGACATCGACGCCGCCGCGATCCGCCCGCAGGTCACCTGGGGCACCTCGCCGGAGATGGTGCTCTCGATCGAGGACCGCGTGCCCGATCCCGAGCGCGAGAAGGACGACGTCAAGCGCGGCGCGATGGAGCGAGCGCTGACCTACATGGCGCTGGAGCCGAACAAGGCGATCGCCGACATCCGCATCGACAAGGTCTTCATCGGCTCGTGCACCAACAGCCGCATCGAGGACCTGCGCGAGGCCGCCGCCGTCGTGCGCCGCGTGGGCGGCCGCATCGCCGAGAACGTGCGGCTGGCAATGGTGGTGCCGGGCTCGGGCCTCGTGAAGGAGCAGGCCGAGCGCGAGGGCCTGGACAAGGTCTTCACCGGCGCCGGCTTCGAATGGCGCGAGCCGGGCTGCTCGATGTGCCTGGCGATGAACG
>Ga0207427_100360_pt1 | contig 28394 bp, 24 predicted proteins | sample AraplaCL_Cvi_mMS_FD_184268 | JGI IMG/M metagenome (GOLD analysis project Ga0207427, IMG submission 184268) | Arabidopsis root microbial communities from the University of North Carolina, USA - plate scrape CL_Cvi_mMS (SPAdes) (version 2) | ecosystem: Host-associated > Plants > Roots > Endosphere ... | reverse complement strand
CTGCAGCAGCAGCCCGATGCCGATGGCGCCCATCGCCAGGTGCAGCCAGCCGCCCGCCACGAGGCCGCCGACGGCCGCCAGGCCGGCGCGCCTGCCGCCGGCCAGCGCGCTGGCGAGCACGAAGGCCATGTCCATGCCCGGCAGCACGATGATGCCGGCGACGAGCAGGAAGTACAGCCACAGGGAGCTGGCGTGGGCGGTGGGCATGGCGGAGGTGGTGCGGTGACGATGGCCTCATCATCCGATCCCATATCTGCCAAGGCATGGCAGGATTTCCGCCGGCTTCGCCTGGTTCGCCTGGTTCGCCGGGGCCGCCCCCGACAGGCTCATCCGCAACGCTCGTCATCCTGCGCGCAGTCGCAGGATCCACGCCTCACGAGGACGACGCCGCCAGAAGCCGGCCACCCCCGCGCAGGATGACGGCAACCAATGAAAAAGCCGCCCGAAGGCGGCTTTCGTGCAAGGCAGAGCAGGGCGCTCAGGCCTTGATCTTCATGTCCTTGACGGCCTTGAGCACTTCCTCGACGTGGCCTGCGACCTTGATGCCGCGCCATTCGGCCACCAGCACGCCGTTGCCGTCGATCAGGAAGGTCGAGCGCTCGATGCCCTTGACCTTCTTGCCGTACATGATCTTGTTCTTGACCACGCCGAACATGTGGCACAGCTTCTCTTCGGTGTCGGCGATCAGCTCGAAGGGCAGTTCCAGGCCCTGCTTGAACTTCTCGTGCGACGCCATGTTGTCGCGCGAAACGCCAAAAACGACCGCGCCGGCCTTGAGGAACTCCGCGTGCATGTCGCGAAATTGCATGGCCTCGGTGGTACAACCCGGCGTGTGGTCCTTGGGGTAGAAATACAGCACCACGGCGCGGCCCTGGAAGGCATGCGGGGTGAACTTGACGCCGTTGGTGGCGAGTGCTTCAAAGTCAGGGAGCGCTTTGTTCAGTGCAGGCGTCATGTAGTGTCTCGGTCGATCCGCTGGTCGATCTGGGTGCTTGGCGTGGTGGGTGGCCTCGCGACCCGGCCCGAGATGACATCGGTCCAGGTCAGGCACAACCATCGATTATAGAGTGAACTGCCCATGTTCCCGGGACGGACCTCCATGGGTTTGCCCGGCTCGACGGCCAGAACATCGCCGGACCGCGCGGGACGCGGGCTCGGCAGCGCGCCGCAGGGCTCAGGCAGCCGGTGCGAGAAGGATGGCGGCGACCGCGCGCCGACCCTCGTTGGCCAGCACCGTGTAGGTGCGGCAGGCGGCGCCGCTGTCCATCGTCTCGACGCCGATGCGCTTGGCGATCAGGTTGCGGTAGAGCGCGGGCGAGACGAAGCGCAGCTTGGCGCCGCTGCCGAAGATCACGACCTCGGGCTCGAGCGCAAGGATCGCGTCGAAGTGGGCCTGGGTCAGGTCCTCCACGCGCGTGGCGTCCCAGTCCAGCGACGTGCCCACCCACGGCACGAGCAGGCTCTTGCTGCGCAGCTCGCCGTTCACGCGCAGCGAATCGCCGTCGTAGTGGGTGATGTTGTTGACGCCGGCGAGCGTGTCGGGCTGGAATTTCAAGGGGCGGTCCTGGGCTGGGAATGGGGCGCTCGACGGCAGGCGGGACGCGCCGGAACGAGGCCTCGATTATAGGAAACCGGGTCTGGACGAGCCGCCCGCGGGGCCAAGCCGCAAGCCGGCGCCGCCGCGCCGGAACGGGCCGCGTCGCGTCCCCAGCCTTCGCCGTTGCGCAAGAGATGGTTCCGGCGCGGCGCGCGTCAAACCGGGCTGCGCCGCGGCGCGCGGCGCAAACGGCGGCGGAATGCGCCGTTTGGGGTCGCGCCAACGCGACGCCGCCTCCTCGGGCGGTGCGCCGAAGCGGGGATTCCCTATGAGAAACTCGGGCCACCACCGACACAGGCACGCGTCCCTCGAGGCGCGCGCCCCGATTTCCCCTACGCCACAGGAAGCCCCGGCCGTGAAGCCGATCGCCAAGTCCAGCAAGCTCGCCAACATCGGTTACGACATCCGCGGCCCGGTCCTCGACAAGGCCCGCCAGATGGAGGACGAGGGCCAGAAGATCATCAAGCTGAACATCGGCAACGTGGCCGCGTTCGGCCTGGAGCCGCCGGACGAGATCGTGCAGGACATGATCCGCAACCTGGCCAGCGCGGCCGCGTACACCGATTCCAAGGGCCTGTTCGCGCCGCGCAAGTCCGTCGTGCACTACACGCAGGAAAAGGGCGTCGCGGGCGTGACGGTGGACGACGTCTACCTGGGCAACGGCGCTTCCGAGCTGATCTCGTTCAGCATGAACGCGCTGCTCGATTCGGGCGACGAGGTGCTGATCCCGTCGCCGGACTACCCGCTCTACACCGCGGTGGTGGGCCTGTCGGGCGGCACGCCGGTGCACTACGTGTGCGACGAGCAGTCGGGCTGGCTGCCCGACATCGACGACATCCGCCGCAAGGTCACGCCGCGCACCAAGGCGATCGTGATCATCAACCCGAACAACCCGACCGGCGCGCTGTATCCCGTCAGCGTGCTGGAGGACATCGTCGAGGTCGCGCGCCAGAACGAGCTGATCATCTTCGCCGACGAGATCTACGACAAGACGCTGTACGACGGCGAGCAGCACACCAGCATCGCCTCGCTGGCCGACGACGTGCTGTGCGTGACCTTCAACGGCCTGTCCAAGAACTATCGCTCGTGCGGCTACCGCGCGGGCTGGATGGTCGTCTCGGGCGCCAAGAAGCACGCCAAGGACTACATCGAGGGCCTGAACATGCTGGCCTCGATGCGCCTGTGCGCCAACACGCCGGGCCAGCTCGCGATCCAGACCGCGCTCGGCGGCTACCAGAGCATCAAGGACCTGGTCGCCCCGGGCGGCCGCCTCGCGCGCCAGCGCGACCTCGCCTACGACCTGCTGACGCAGATCCCGGGCGTGACGGTGGTCAAGCCCAAGGCCGCGCTGTACATGTTCCCGCGCCTGGATCCCAAGCTCTACCCGATCGCCGACGACCAGCAGTTCGCCTACGAGCTGCTGGCCGAGGAGAAGGTGCTGATCGTGCAGGGCACCGGCTTCAACTGGGGCCAGACGGACCACTTCCGCGTGGTGTTCCTGCCCAATGCCGACGACCTCACCGAGGCCGTGTCGCGCATCGCGCGCTTCCTCGACGGCTACCGCAAGCGGCACGCCCCGTGACCATGCGCCGATTCCTGCCATCCATCGTCGTCGCGCTGGGGCTGCCGCTCGCGGCGGGCGCGCAGTCCTTCGACAGCAAGGACTGGACGCTGGCCTGCGACAACACGCGCACCTGCCGCGCGGCAGGCTACAGCGTCGAGGGCAGCCCGATGCCGGTGTCGCTCCTGATCGCGCGCGCCGCCGGCGGCAGCGCCCCGGTCTACGGCGAGCTGCAGCTGGGCGTGCTCGACGCAGCCGCCGTGCGGCCCGCCAGCGTCAGCCTGGGCGCCGGCAAGGCTGCGGTCTCGATCCGCATCGATCGCAACAACCACGCCGAGTTGCCGGCCAACGCGCTGGGGGCGATCCTCAAGACGCTGTCGGTCGGCGGCGACGTGATCCTGGGCTCGGGCAAGGCGACCTGGCGCGTGTCCGGCGCGGGTGCGCTCGAGGCGCTGCAGAAGATGGACGACATCCAGGGCCGTTCCGGGGGGCCGTCGGCGCTGGTGCGCAAGGGCAATGCCGGCGATGTCGCCTCCGCGATGGCGATCCCGCGCATGAACGCCGCGCGCGTGCCCACGGCGCCGCAGCCCGATGACGCGGCGCTGGCCGTGCGGGTGCTGGCCGCGATCCAGAGCAACCCCGAGTGCCCGCTGCTCGACGACGGCGCATCGCAGTCGCAGGGCCGGCTGTGGCACCTCGATGCGAACCGCCTGCTCGTCACGCAGCCCTGCAAGGCCGTGGATGGCGACGTGGCCCAGGGCTGGTGGATCGCCAACCGGCGCCCGCCGTACGACGCGCGTCCGCTGACCTATGCCGGGATGTTCGACGGCGTCTCCTCCGTCCTTGTGCAAGAGCGCGCGCGCAGCCGCGGCGATTGCGGCAGTTCCGGAATCTGGACGTGGACGGGATACCGCTTCGAGCAGACCCATGCCGCCACGGGCGGACTGTGCCGGGGCGTGAAGCGGGACGGCGCTTGGGACCTGCCCACGCTGGTCACGGACGTGATCCCCGCCCATTGAGAATGCAACACGAGGTGAAATGAAGATGAAAGCGATCCAGGTCGGCCTGCTGGGCATCGGAACCGTCGGTTCCGGCACGTACAACGTCCTCACCCGCAACCAGGAGGAGATCCGCCGCCGCGCCGGCCGCGCCATCGAGATCACCATGGTGGCCGACCTCGACGTCGAGCGGGCCAGGTCCATCGTCGGCGACCACGCCAAGGTGGTGGCCGACGGCCGCGAGATCATCGCCAACCCCGACATCGACATCGTCGTCGAGCTGATCGGCGGCTACGGCATCGCCAAGACGCTGGTGCTCGAGGCGATCGCCGCGGGCAAGCACGTGGTCACCGCCAACAAGGCGCTGCTGGCCGTGCACGGCAACGAGATCTTCGCCGCCGCGCGCGAGAAGGGCGTGATGGTGGCGTTCGAGGCCGCGGTGGCCGGCGGCATCCCCATCATCAAGGCGCTGCGCGAAGGCCTGACCGCCAACCGCATCGAGTGGATCGCCGGCATCATCAACGGCACCACCAACTTCATCCTGTCCGAGATGCGCGACAAGGGGCTCGACTTCGACGTCGTGCTCAAGGAGGCGCAGCGCCTGGGCTACGCCGAGGCCGACCCGACCTTCGACATCGAGGGCGTGGACGCCGCGCACAAGGCCACCGTGATGAGCGCCATCGCGTTCGGCATCCCGATGCAGTTCGACAAGGCGCACGTCGAGGGCATCGTGGGCCTGCAGGCGGCCGACATCAAGCACGCCGAATCGCTCGGCTACCGCATCAAGCTGCTGGGCATCACGCGCCGCCGCCCCGACGCCGGCGGCATCGAGCTGCGCGTGCACCCGACGCTGGTGCCGTCCAAGCGCCTGATCGCCAACGTCGAGGGCGCGATGAACGCCGTCGTCGTGCAGGCCGACGCCGTGGGCACCACGCTGTACTACGGCAAGGGCGCGGGCGCCGAGCCCACGGCCTCGGCCGTCGTGGCCGACCTGGTCGACATCACGCGCCTGCACACCGCCGACCCCGACCACCGCGTGCCGCACCTGGCGTTCCGCGCCGACGCGCTCGAATCGACGCCCATCCTGGACATCGGCCAGGTCGTCACCTCGTTCTACCTGCGCCTGTGCGTGGCCGACGAGGCGGGCGTGCTCTCGAAGATCACCACGACGCTGGCCGAGCACGACATCTCCATCGACGCCGTGCTGCAGCGCCCGAGCCCCGACCAGAAGCCGGGCCAGCAGGACCTGATCATCCTCACGCACAACACCGTCGAAGGAAAGATGCGCGACGCCATCGCCAAGATGCAGTCGCTGCCCACCGTGCTGGCCCCCATCGTTTCCCTGCGCAAGGAAGACCTCGCGTGAAGTACCTGAGTACCCGCGGCGACCAGACGCCGCGTTCCTTCAGCGAGATCCTGCTCGAAGGCCTGGCGCCCGATGGCGGCCTGTACCTGCCCGAGCACTACCCGAAGGTCGACGGGGCCACGCTCGCGCGCTGGCGTGGCCTGTCCTACGCGGAGCTCGCGTTCGAGATCCTGTCGCTCTACATCGACGACATCCCCGCCGCCGACCTGAAGGCGCTGGCGGCCAGGACGTACACCGCCGAGGTGTTCGGCAGCGCCGCCATCGTGCCACTCAAGCCGCTCGAGCCGGGCGTGCAGCTGGAGGCGCTGTCCAACGGCCCGACGCTGGCCTTCAAGGACATGGCGATGCAGCTCCTGGGCAACCTGTTCGAGTACGAACTGGGCCGCCGCGGGGAGACGCTCAACATCCTGGGCGCCACCTCCGGCGACACGGGCAGCGCGGCCGAGCACGCGATGCGCGGCAAGAAGGGCGTCAGCGTCTTCATGCTCAGCCCGTTCGGCCGCATGAGCCCGTTCCAGCAGGCGCAGATGTTCAGCCTGCAGGACGCCAACATCCACAACCTGAGCGTCGAGGGCGTGTTCGACGACTGCCAGGACATCGTCAAGGCCGTCTCGAGCGACCTCGCGTTCAAGCGCAAGTGGCGCATCGGCACGGTCAACTCGATCAACTGGGCGCGGCTGCTGGCGCAGGTCGTGTACTACTTCGCCGGCTACTTCCAGGCCACGACGTCCGACGACCAGGAGGTCGCGTTCACGGTGCCGTCCGGCAACTTCGGCAACGTCTGCGCCGGCCACGTCGCGCGCATGATGGGCCTGCCGATCGCGCGCCTGGTGGTGGCCACCAACGAGAACGACGTGCTCGACGAGTTCTTCCGCACCGGCACCTACCGCGTGCGCGGCAGCGCCGAGACGCACGAGACCTCGAGCCCGTCGATGGACATCTCCAAGGCGTCCAACTTCGAGCGCTTCGTGTTCGACCTGCTGGGCCGCGACGGCGCACGCACCCGCGAGCTGTTCGGCGCGGGCCTGCAGCGCGACGGCGCCTTCACGCTCAGCGACGCCGAGAAGGCGCGCATCGCGCAGTTCGGCTTCGTCTCGGGCCGCAGCACGCACGCCGACCGCCTGGCCACGATCCGCGACACGGACGCGCGCTTCGGCGTCGTCATCGACACCCACACGGCCGACGGCCTGAAGGTGGCGCGCGAGCACCTGGTGCCCGGCACGACGATGCTGGTGCTGGAGACGGCGCTGCCGATCAAGTTCGCCGAGACCATCGAGGAGGCCCTGGGCCGCAAGCCCGCGGCGCCGCCGGCGCTGGCCGACCTCGAGTCCCGTCCGCGCCGCTTCACCAAGGTGCCGGCCGACGTGGGCGTCATCAAGGCCTTCATCGAGAAGAACGCGCCGGCGCACTGAGCCCGGAGGCGCTGGCCCGTTCGTTCGCGTGCGCAGCGGGGCTGGAGGCTGGCCTCTCATCCCTCCGGCATCGCACCGCAACCAGGACGACACCCGCCCCCGCCGACCGCTCCGCAAGGGGTCTGGCGTCTCCTCGATTCGCGGCGGGGTCGCCGTCAGCCATTCCGACAACCGCGAATCGAGGCAAGGCCTGACCCCGGCCCCGCAGGCAAAGGCTCGACCCCGCTGCCGCAACCAAGCCCCGGCCCCGCGCCCCGGCCCCCTCTTTGTTGCATCATTGCCGTGCCATGAACGCCCCCGACACCCAACCCCCCGCCCGCGCCCCGCTGATCAGCGCCGACGAGGCCCTCGCGCGCCTGCTGTCCGCCGTCACGCCCACCGGCCGCACCGAGACGCTCTACACGCCCGACGCCTGGGGCCGCGTGCTCGCACGCGACGTCGTCTCGACCGTGAACGTCCCGCCCGAGGACAACAGCGCGATGGACGGCTACGCGCTGCGCCTGGCCGACCTGGCCGAGGGCGCCGGCAGCGTGCTGCGCGTCAGCCAGCGCATCGTCGCCGGCCGCCCCGGCGAGCCGCTGCAGCCGGGCACCGCGGCGCGCATCTTCACGGGCGCGCAGGTGCCGGCGGGCGCCGACGTCGTCGTCATGCAGGAACACTGCGAGGTCGTGCCCGGTCCCGGCCTGGGCCAGGTGCGCGTCAACGAACTGCCGCCGGCGGGCGCGGCCATCCGGCGCCAGGGCGAGGACGTCCAGCGCGGGTACGTCGTCCTGCGCGCCGGCCATCGCATGGACTCGGCCGCCATCGGCCTGGCCGCGACGGTGGGCATGGCCACGCTGGAGGTCGCGGCGCGGCCGCGCGTGGCGTTGTTCTCCACCGGCGACGAGCTGGTGATGCCCGGCGAGCCGCTGCCGCCCGGGGCGATCTACAACTCCAACCGCTTCATGCTGGGCGCGCTGCTGCGCGGGCAGGGCTGCGTCGTCACCGACCTGGGCAACGTGCCCGACAAACTCGACGCCACGCGGGCCATGCTGCGCGAGGCGGCGGCCGGGCACGACCTGATCCTGAGCTCGGGCGGGGTGTCCGTCGGCGAGGAGGATCACCTCAAGCCCGCGCTGGCCGCGGAGGGCCGGCTCGACCTGTGGGCCATCGCGATCAAGCCCGGCAAGCCGCTGGCGTTCGGCGCCGTGCGGCAGTTCGACGCGGGCGGCGTGTCGCTCAAAGGCGCCGACAGCCCCGTCGAGACCTGGTTCGTCGGCCTGCCGGGCAACCCGGTGTCCAGCCACGTCACGTTCACGCTGTTCGTGCGCCCGGTGCTGGCGCGCCTGCAGGGCGCCGATGCGGCGTGGCCCGCGAGCGTGCCGATGCGCGCCGACTTCGCCTGGCCGCGCCCCGACAAGCGTCGCGAATTCCTGCGCGTGCGCCGCAACGCCACCGGCGGCCTCGACCTCTACGCCAACCAGGGCTCCGGCGTGCTCACGTCGCTCGCCTGGGGCGACGGCCTCGCCGACATCCCACCCGGCCAGGCGGTGCAGCCCGGCGACACGGTGCGCTTCCTCTCGCTGGCGGAGCTCGCGCCGTGAAGCTGACGCTCAAGTACTTCGCGTCGCTGCGCGAGACCCTGGGCGCCGGCGGCCCCATCGACTGGACACCCGACCCCGAGCCCACCGCCGCCGCCTTGCGCGCCTGGCTGCGCACGCAGTCGGACGCGCACGCGCAGGCGCTCGCCCCCGGTCGCGCCGTGCGCGTGGCCATCGACCAGGCCCTCGCCGACGAGTCCGCCCCGCTGCGCGACGGCGCCGAAGTCGCCTTCTTCCCGCCCGTCACCGGAGGTTGAGATGCCGACCCCGCGCGTGCGCATCCAGGAAGCCGACTTCGACGTCGGCACCGAACTGGCCGCGCTGCAAGGCGACCGCACCGACATCGGCGCCGTCGCCACCTTCACCGGCCTCGTGCGCGGCCACACGCGCGAGGACGACATCTCCGCACTGACGCTGGAGCACTATCCCGGCATGACCGAGCGCGCCATCGAGGCGATGATCGTCGAGGCCGAGGGGCGCTTCGGCGTCCAAGCGGCCCTGGTGATCCACCGTGTCGGGCGGCTGCTGCCGGGGGAGCGCATCGTGCTGGTGGCGGTTGCAGCCTCACATCGGCGTGAGGCCTTTCAGGGGTGCGAGTTCCTGATGGACTATCTCAAGACGCATGCGCCGTTCTGGAAGAAGGAGACGACGCCCGGCGGCGAACGCTGGGTGGACGCCCGCGTGGCCGATGATGAGGCGTCGCGGCGCTGGGGGTTGGCGTCGGCGAATGCCGGGAGCGGGCAGGGCACCGAGAGCGGGGGCGGCTGACGGGACGAATGGCGGGTCGCGCGCCTACGAACCTCGCGATCGGCCTTCGGATCGGCACTCTGAGTGCTCAAATACCTCGCGAGGGGAATCGATGAGACTCTGAGAGCAATGAATTGCTGTTCGCATGGAATAAGTTCCATTCAGATTGGAATTGGCGGGTGTTCGACAGGAATCAATTCCTCTCTGAGTGCAATGAATTCCACTTGGAGCGCAAATCGGCATGACGCGAACACCTTCCCGAACGACCGCTATGCGGCGGCGGCTTTGGCGGCTGTCGACGACCCGAAACCGTCGCTCGACCCTCAAGAGCTGGCTGCCGAAAGCTGACGCCGGGCTCGCTCACGACCACCCATTCAGCCGAACTGGTCAGTTGCTCCGGCAACGGGCAGAGCGCGTTTCAGGCAGAGGTCTGCAGCTGCAAGCCGACAATGCCCGCTATGACCAGGCCAATGCAGCCAATGCGGGCCAGAGTGACTGGCTCTTCGAAGAACATCATGCCGACGACGGCGGTACCAGCCGCGCCGATGCCCGCCCATACCGCATAGGCCGTACCTACCGGAATAACCTTGAGCGTCAGGCTCATCAGCCAGACGCTGAAGATGCCGGCAACGATCGAAATGCCTGAAGGAATTGGCTTGGTAAAGGTCTCTGAGAGCTTCATGGCCAAGGAAAACACGATCTCAAGAAAACCAGAAGCCAGAACAATCAACCAGGCCGAAGTGACGTTTGTGATGGTAAGCGCCGCAACGATGCTTCGCAGGCTGATGTTCATGCTGCCCCCCTTTGGCCTCATTCATTGGCACGCGACCGAGATGGCGCCTTGCAATGCGTGTCGCGGACTTGTCCCTGCTCGATAGCAGACGTCTCTAAAGCGCGGTTGCCGGCCGGACTGCATCCTCGGCTCCGACCACCAGTTCTCACAGTGCAGCGTCGATGGGCGTCCGACCGATCTGCACAGCATTGCCGACTCAGTTCAACGCCGGCGACCAGGCCGGGCCCGACACATAGCCGTTGTCGGCCTGGCCAAAATGATCGCCAGGAAGGGGACGCAAATCCTGCCTGGCAACGGATTGCCCGTCTCGGCCTGGATCGGCCAACCTCGGGCGTTTGGATCGTTGACCGCAGAGACGCCGAGATCGGCTAGTTATGTGGGCCCGCCGCCGTGGGGAAATTCCCAGCGCGGCACGGCGTCGCGGTTTGCCGCCTTCAGGCAGCGGACATGGCGGCCACCTGCGCCGCCGTCAGCGCGCCGCGATAGATCCTGAAGTCCTGGATGAGTCCGTTGAACGCGGGATCGTTCGGGAACTGCGACTTCCCGATCCAGTTCCGCGGCGTGTGGCGCAGCTGGAATGGATTGATGAACATGCCGCCGTTGCTGCCCACCGGGACTCCGTTGACGAAGAGCGTGGCCGTCGTCCCGGACAGCGTGACGGCCACATGCGTCCATTGGCGGCTGGGAAGCTGGTGAAGGCCGTCGACGGCCAGAGCCGCCTCGTAGCCAGCGAGTGTGCACTCGTAGCGGACGAGACCATTGCCCGCGCAAGGCGTGAGCATCATGTAGTGGTTGGTGTCGATGCCGATGTCGAAGATGCGCGCAAACTTCTGGCCGCCATTCCAATTGACCCAGGCCGTGATGCTGAAGTCGCCCACGTCGAACAGGATGTCGGCCGGCAGCGCGGCATAGGTGCCGCTTCCTCCCAGCTGCAATGCGCTCCCACCGGAGCGGCCCGTTCCCCACCCGGCGCCACCGATCAGCTTGGCGGCGTTCCCGTTGCCTGAGGCGTCGCCCGCCGTCGCACCTTGGCCTTCATCGAAGGCCCATCGGGCCAGCAGGGAGGAGCCCGCCAGGCCGATGGCCTCGTTCGAGCGGGCCGACTCGCCGGAGGGTGTCTGCGCGGTCACCACGTAGTAGTAGGTACCCGTGGCAGGGCGAGCGTCCGTCCAGGTGCGCGGTTCCGTGATGCCGGTCGCCACGACGGTGTACGGGCCGCCTGCACGCGTCGCTCGCTTGACCGTGTAGCTGCTGGCATAGGCGGTCCCCCACCAGGACAGCACGATGTCGCTCCCGCTGGTCAGCGCAACCAGCCCGCTCGGTGAGGCGCCGGCGGCGATCGGGTCGCGGCTGAAGGTCAGCGTGCCCAGACCCGGCTGATCCATCGCGCCCCCGCCTGACCGGAATGGGGGCGCGGGTTCGGGCGCGACCTTCATTGCGGCCATTTCGGAAAACGGCGCGGCAATCCCGCGCCTGTTCACGTAGTGGTTGTAGACGTGCGCCCAGGCCGGGCGCATCGCTCCCTGGCCGCCGGTGGCGAACACGGTGGCGTCACGACACGGGACGTATGGCACCGCGTAGAAGCTGGACCCGCTCTCGATGAGATTGGCCTTGGCCACGTATTCGCACGCCGACAGCACGCGGTTGTTGTCATAGCCGTACAGGTCGATGCCCTGGTTCCAGGCCATTTCGCACAGCAGGCTCACCAGCGCCACGCTGAGCGAGTCGTGGCCCTGGTCGCGTCCCGACTCCTGCGTCTGGCCCATGAAGCCGGGATGCAGGTAGTAGGTCATCATGTTGATGGCGCCATTGCCCATGCCGGACTTGAAATAGGCGACCACGGAATCGACGATCTTCTGGTTGTCGCAAAGAACGCCGATGGCCAGCGATGCCGCCATGGCGCACAGGCCCCAATTGGAATAGACCGACAGCGTGTCGTTGATCGCCCAGGTCGTATCGCCGAGCCCGCCGCCGTCCATGGGCTGGAACACCTTGAGCATCATGGCCTGGAAGGCAGCGAAGTCCGCGGCGCTCAGGCCGGCGTAGTCGCGCACCAGTTCTGCCGCGTTGGCGAACTTGTAACCCTGAAGGCCCGCGACGAGGAACCCGTCGTAGTGGCCGTCCTCGACGTGGATTTCAGTGAGCGTGGATGACCAGGCCTTCATGATGCGCACGACGCAGTCGGCCGCGTCGGTGTTGCCCGTGATCCTCCAGATCAATGCGTTCTGGTAGGCCGCAGTGACGTCCCATTGCAGTACCTGGGCGTTGTCGGGGAAGTCTGGCATGTGGGCGTACACGATCGGCCGGGCGTCCGGCTTCCAGTTCGGAGTGGAATATCCGCTGGACTGCAAGGCGTTCCAGCCGTCGATCCACGGCGCTGCCTTGGCCGCAATCTTGACCTTCATGCGATCGCAGTCGGCCTGGGTGTGTAGCAAGCCGGGATGGACGATTCCTTTGGGTGCCGTCGGCCGCCCCGAAGCACCCGAGCCGCCGCTGCCGGCGCCCGTGCCACTGCTCGAGGCGCCGCTTGCAGCCGCGCCCGCGCTGCTGCTGCTCCCGCCCGAGCTGCTTCCGGTGCCGGTGCTCGTGCCTGCGCTGCCGCTGGCATTGCTGTCCGTACCACTGCTGTCGCCCCCATCGGGTGTAGTGGCGGCGCTGCATCCTGCGAGACCGACGGCGCCCAAGCCCAGCACGAAGTGACGGCGGGAAGTCAGGCCTTGTCGGGGGGCGCATGCGTCCGAGGGTTCCGGGGGCGGGCTTTGAGGAACCAGCTTCAGGCTGAACTTCATGATGAGGCGATCCTTGTGTGTCGTGCCGGTCGTTCAATTCGACGAGCGGGTGCTGGCTGCCGTCGAGGTCACGGACGCAGTGGCTCCGTTGTCATTCGGCGGCGACGCAATCTATCGCCAAGTTCCGACGCTGTCATGACCGGGTCTCGACCGCGCAACCGCAGCACGCAGCACTCACCAGCTGTTACCTGCCGGGCACGCAGCACTTCACGATCAGTGCGACTTTCTGCATCCTGTCGCAGGCGTCGGTGGCGATCCGCAGCAGGAGGTGCCGTGCCTGCACTCGCGGCGGGCTCGTTTGGGCCCGGGCCGCCTCGTTCGAGTGGCTGAAGGCACTGCCGACTTGGGTGCGGCCGGCATTCCTCTCCTGCTTGGCTTGGATGGTCGCCGCGAGCAGCAACGAACGGCGCCGCTTTGACCAATACACCCAGGGGCATTCCACAATCGCGCATCCTGATCGGCCAGCCTATCCTGGCGTGACAGACTCTGCGGAGGTAGGGAATGGACTTGCCCAGCTTCACTGATCAATGGCAAACCGAGCGGCAGCAACTGTTCAAGTCGGTGCCTCCCGAAGGGCGGACGGTGCGCTACTTGGACAAGGAGTTCCTGGTCTATCCCGACACCTTCTGGCCCTTCGCCGATAGCCTGCCGCTGGTCACGCATTTCCGGGTCGAACCAGGCGAAAGCGTGCTGGATGTGGGCACCGGCTCGGGCGTCATCGGCATCTTCGCCTGCTACCGGGGCGCGGCCCGAGTGGTGGGCGTGGACATCAACCCGGCCGCCGTCCGGAGCGCTACGCACAACGCCCGGAACCATGGCTTTGCCGGCACCATGCAGGTGCTGCAGTCGGACCTGTTCGATTCGCTGGACGACGAGCGCTTCGACGTCGTCACGGCCAATCTGCCCTTTCGAAACAAGCCGGCGCACGACGTGGTGGCGATGTCCCAATGGGACACCGGCTTCCGGACCAACACGCGCTTCTTCGAGGGGGTCGCCAGGCACCTGCGCCCGGAGGGCCGTCTCTATTTCGTGCAGTCCAACTTTGGAGAGATCGAGGCGACGATGTGCCTCGCGCGAGCTGCAGGCCTGCAGGTCGCGGAACTGGCCCGTGAGGCGACCGACGACACGCGACGCCAGGAGTTCGTCGTCTACGAGATGACCATGACCTGAGGCGGGGAAGCCATGGACGCCAGGCTATTGACCATCCAGGCGCGCCGCGATGTCCCCCAGACGGATCTGCATTCGTCGGTCCGACGAGTCGTGGTTGTCCTGTGCGGCTCGCGTGGCGGCTCCAGCCTTTTCAAGGAAGCCTTGGCTCAACATCCCCACATCGCGACGATGGACGGGGAACTGGACCCCCTTCTGGCATTGTCCGGCAACGGCTTCAACCTGAACTCCGACAGCGACTGCCTGGATGTCGTCGCGAATCCCGGCACTCTGGCCAGCAGCATCCTGGATGAGATTTCTCTGCCTTCAGCAGATATCCTCGACCACGCCTCGCTGCTGAGGAAATGGCGTAATCGGCTCGCGTTGCAGTTCCCTTCCCATTTTCTGGAGGCAGACGCGTATCACCGCCTCGAGGCGACTCTGCAAGCGGCGCTGAGCCGGATCGACCCCGGCGACCGCCGAAGCGAAGCCGATCTGCAGCGCCTGGTGCTGTCGGCTGTCTTCAGCGAGGAGCCCTGGCGCATCAGCTTCTATGACGGCAACGCCGCGCTGGGCGCCAACCATCATTTCGACGAACCCTTGAAGATCGAGGAGCCGCCGTTCGTCATTCCCGCGCTCAGGCGTCGCCGTCTTGCGGCGTCGGACGTGCAAGACTCGGTGCTGCTGTTCAAGTCCCCGTCGGATGCGTACCGGATCGGCCTCCACGAGCAACTGTTTCCCAACGCCCAGGTCACCTACATCCACCTGACCCGCGGCTATGCACAATCAGTGAACGGGCTGATGGACGGCTGGCTCTACCCGCTGGGATTCTTCTCCCACGATCTGAGCAACGTCGGGTGCGAGCTTGCCATCCAAGGGTATTCGGACCGGGTGTCTTTCGGCCGCAAGTGGTGGAAGTTCGACCTGCCGCGCAATTGGCGAAGATTCACCCAGGGCACCCTCCAGGAGGTCTGCCTGAACCAGTGGTACTCCATCCACGCGGCGATCCTGCGGCGCGGCGTCTGCTCGCTGCGGGTGTCGTTCGAGGATTTCATCGCCAATCCCACCTCGGTATTGAAGCGGGTGACGGACCACTTGGGATTGCCCGCCATGGCACTCGCCGGCGCGCTGCCCGTCAAGATGGCCACCGACCCGCCGCAACCTGGCCGATGGCACAAACGGGGGGCCCAGCTCATGCAATTGAGCGCTCGGCCCGATGTGCGCACGATGATGGCCATGCTGGGGTATTCGATGGACGAAAGAACGTGGCTGTGAACGCGAGATTTCTGCTGCCGTACCTGATGGGTCAGCGCCGCGACGGCCTGGGCCGTGTGGTCGACGTCGACCGCCATCCATGGGATCTGCTGACGCTCGATCCGCCGCCCCAGGCGCGCATCGACGACCCTGTCGAGAAGCTGCGCAACCTGGGCCGCCTTTATGCGATGCTGGCGGCGCGCGTGCGGGAAGTCGTGCGCGACGGCAACCGACCGGTCAGCCTGGCCGGCGACTGCGTGTCCACCCTCGGGATGCTGGCCGGCCTGCAGCAAGCGGGCCGCGCGCCCGACCGCGTGCTGTGGCTGGACGCGCATGGTGATTTCCACACCTGGTCGAGCTCACGGACGCACTATATCGGTGGCATGCCCCTGGCCATGTTCGTCGGGCGGGTCGACGACAACGCTGACCCGCGCAGTCAGGCGACACGCGAGTGCCTGTCGACCATCGGCGTTCGGGCCTATCCGCCGGAGCGAATCGTGCTCGCTGACGCGCGCGACCTGGACCCAGGCGAACGCGAAGCGCTCCTGGAATCGCCGATCGTTCGCTGCTCCCTGGACGACGTGTTGCCGCAGTTGCGGCTGGACGAACGGGTCTACCTGCACTGGGATACCGACATCGTCGACGACCGGGCCCGCATGCCCGCACTCAAGTACCACGTCCAGCGCGGGCCAAGCGCCGCTGACATGGCGGCCTTCTTCCGCGCCTTGCATGGACACCAGATCGTGGCTGTATCCGTCTCGGCCTGGCATGCGGAGCAGGATCACGACGACCGGACCGCCAGGGCGTGCCTGGAGATCCTGAACACGCTTGTCGGTCCCTGACTTCCCAGGCAGCGCTTCGGGGCGGGCGCTACGTCGGCTTGCCGCCTTCCACCAGACGCCGCACCAGCGGGACGATCTCGCGAAACGCGTTTTCCTTCGCGATGACGGCCTGCACGCCCAAGGCGCGTGCGCGTTCTCGGAGCTCGTCGGTGATCATCCCTGAACTGATGGCGATGGGCAGGCCCGGCTTCAGGTCGGCCGCCTCCCGGGCAACATCGAGCCCCGACTGGCCGGGCATGTTGTAGTCGGTGATGAAGACATCCACGGCCCCCGGCGCCGCCCGGATGGAGGCGAGGGCGGCGGACGCGTCCAGGTAGCCGGTGCAGTGGTATCCGGCCCGCTCCAGGATGCGAACCATGACCAACATCACCGTCTCGTCGTCATCGAGATAGATGACATGTTCGCCATGCGCCGCTGCCAGGGCGGCACGCTCGTGGCGAGCAGGCAGCGGCATCGGCTCGGACGTCGCCGGCAAGAGGACGTGGAACGTGCTGCCCTGGCCGGGCAACGTATCCACGGTGATGCTCCCGTGGTGGGCCGCGACGATTCCATGGACCACCGACAGCCCCAGGCCCGTGCCCTGGCCGGTCGATTTGGTCGTGAAGAACGGTTCGAAAACCCGCTCGAGCGTTCGGGCGTCCATGCCGGAGCCCGTGTCCTTGACCCACAGATGGGCATAGGCGCCCGCGTCGAGCCCGGGCGTCCGGCTGTCGTCGGCGTCCACGGTGACGCCCGCTAGGCCGATGACGATCTGACCGGTCTCGCCTTGCAAGGCATGCCAGGCGTTCGTGCAGAGGTTCATCAGCACCTGTTGCAGTTGCGTGGCATCCGCATGGACGTACAGCGGTGAATCTGTCAGGTCTTGCCGGAGGTCGACTCCGGCGGGCAGGGTCGCGCGGAGAAGGCGGAAGGTCTCCTCGGCGACGGGTCTGAGCGCGATGACATCCAGTTGCTGCGGACGTCGACGACTGAACGTCAGGATCTGCCGCACCAGGTCGCGCGCGCGCAGGCTCGCCTGTTGGATCTCGCCAAGAGCCGATTGCGCGGGATGACCGGGCTCGAGGTCAGCCAGGGCGATCTCGATATTTCCGAGGATCGCGCCGAGGAGGTTGTTGAAGTCATGCGCGATCCCGCCTGCCAGCGTCCCCAGGGACTCCATCTTCTGGGCTTGGTTGAGCTGCGCCTCGAAGCGGATGAGCTCGGCCTCCGCCTGGCGGTGCGCGGCACGCTGGGCGACCCGGGTCAGCTCGCGCTCCAGCGCCGGCCCGAGGCGCCCCAAGTTCTCCTTCATGACGTAGTCGTTGGCGCCGGCCCGCATTGCGGCGACAGCCATTTCCTCGCCGATGGTCCCCGAAACGAAGATGAAGGGGATGTCCAGGCCCAAGGTGCGGAACTCGGCCAGCGCTTGCAGGCCGCTGAAGCCGGGCATGCTGAAGTCCGAGATCACGGCCTCCCAGGGCCCCTCCTGCATCGCCTGCCGCAGCGATGCAAGATCCTGAACGCGCCGCCCTTCGGGCGCGAAGCCTGCCTTGCGGAGCTGCCGCATGGCCAGGCGAAAGTCGCTCTCGGAATCTTCGACCGAGAGGATGCGAATCGGACGCTCGGTCATGTTGGTCATTGCGGCGGCGGAACCTGGTTGAGCGCCAGCCAGTAGATGCCCAGGATCTTGACGGCTTCCAGGAACTCGGCGAAATCGACTGGCTTGCGCACGTAGCTGTTGGCACCGAGCGAATACCCGGCGATGACGTCCTGCTCCTCCTTTGACGACGTCAGGATGACGGTCGGCAGGAGCGACGTGCGCGCTTCGGCGCGCATGGCCTTGAGCACGCCCAGGCCGTCCAGCTTGGGCAGCTTCAGGTCGAGGATCACCAGCGTCGGGAGCGCGGCGCCCTTGTCGGCGTGGGCGCCGCGCGCGAAGAGGAAGTCCAGCGCCTCCACACCGTCGCGGACCACGGCGACCGGATTCATCAGGTGGCTGCGCTTGAAGGCGCGCAGCGTCAACGCGACGTCGTCGTCGTTGTCCTCAACCAGCAGGATGGTCTTGCTCGCTTCGTTCATCGTCTTGCTCCGTAGGACGGAAATAGAAGGTCGCTCCTTGGCCGAGGGCGGCGTGCGCGCCCAGGGACCAGCCGTGGCGGTGCATCACGCGCTGAACGGTGGCCAGGCCCACCCCCGTGCCGGGAAAATCACGCTCGTGGTGCAGGCGCTGGAACGCGCCAAAGAGTCGTTCGGCATAGGCCATGTCGAATCCGGCGCCGTTGTCCGAGACGAAGCACACTCGCTCGCCGTCCTGTTCGCGGGTGCCGACTCGAACCACCGCATCCGCCACCTTGCTCGTGAACTTCCACGCGTTGGCCAGCAGGTTCTGCAAGGCGATCGCGACCAGGTCGTGATCGCCACGAACGCGCATGTCGCTTTCGATCTCCCATCGGACGCGTCGTTCGGGTTCGGCCTTGGCCAGGGACGACAGGATCTCCTCGGCCATCGCACTGAGGTCGACGTCCTGGATCCGCAGATCGGCACGGGTGACCCGCGCCAGGCCGAGCAGCTCGTCGATCAGGCGGCCCATCCGCTGGCTGGCCGCGCGGATGCGTTGGAGGCTGTCCCGCGCTTCTTCATCAAGCTGGTCGCCGTAATCCTCCAGCAAGGCCAGCGAGAAGCCGTCCATGCTCCGCAATGGGCTGCGCAAGTCGTGGGAGACGGAATAGCTGAACGACTCGAGTTCCTTGTTCAGTACCACGAGGTCGCGATTGCTGACCTGCAGTTGGTTGAACGCGTCGCGTAACGCGCGCGTCATCGCATCGAAGTGGCGAGCCACGTCCCCCAGCTCGTCGGCGCTGCCCATGTCCAGCTCGAACGACCAGTTGCCGGCGGCGACCTCGCGGGTGGCCAGTTCCAGGCGTGCGATCGGCCCGAGCACGTCGCGCCGAAACAGCCAGGCCGTTGCGGCAGTCAATACGGCCATGATCACCAGTCCCAGCGCGGTGATCAGGACGACGCGACGCTGGGTCTGGTCGATGCGGTCGCCGGCATCGCGGATGAGTTGTTCTGCCTGGACCAGGCTGTTCTGCTGCAGGATCAGCATCCGGCTCGACAGCTGCGCTTCGAAGCGCCGCTGCACCTCGTCGTCGGAGCCCGCGCCGGAGGTGGCTTCGACCTCACTGAAAAGGCGATGGCTGTCCTCCCCCTGGCCTCGAAGGCTTGACAACATCTTGCTTGCCGCTGCGTCGAATGCCACGGGATTGGCAAAGAGGCGCTCGAGCCGCTCCCAGACGACCTGTTCCTGAAATCGCGCGCGGTCGCGCCGATTGAGCAGGTATTCGAAGGTCACCATGCGGATGTTGTTGAGCGCGCTGGCGATCTCGACGCAGTGGCGCCTCTGCTCGACAGCTTTCCGGACCTGCGCATCGGCCCAAGCGATGCTGGCGGCGATGAGCATCATCGTGCCGAGCATCAGTGCGGCCGCGACCGTGGCCTTGGTGCGGATCTTCATCGGACCACCGTCACGCGCTCGGGGCTCACTGCAAGCATCGTGGCCAGCTCCAGGTGCGGCACGAAGTTGGGAATGGGCTGGCTCGGAACATAGTGTCGAGCCATCGCCCACGTGGCCACGTCCTCGAGCGTGACCAGTTGCGCCTGTTGCTGTTCGACCTCGAGGGTCACGTCGTGCCAGGCCGGATCGACGGTCTCGTAGCGCAGGTTGAGCAGTCCGGCCAGCAGGTGCTTGGCGGATGCCGGGTCGGCATCGACGTAGGCGTCGGCGGCCAGCAAAGCCCGCAGGATCTCGCCCAGGGCCGGGCGGTGGGCTTGGACGTAGCTCTGTCGGCCGACCAGGACGTAGGTCTGCGCATACGCATCTGGCGCGCTCATGGACACGATGCGATCGCCAAACGCCAGCTCGGCCTGATGCCGGATGGGCTGCCAGGCGGTGATGGCGTCCACGTGACCGCGGGTGAGGGCGTCGATGAGGCCCGAGGGCGGCAGGTCAACGAGCTCGATCGACTGTGGCGAGATTCGGTGCCGCACCAGGAAGGCCCACAGGAAGTATTCGCCGCTCGTCCCCAGCGTCACGCCCACCTTGCGCCCGCGCAAATCGTCTGGCGTCCGAACGCCGCGATCGATACTCCCCAGTACAGCCAGTTCGTTCGAGGCGTTGGCCACCGAGGCGATGATGCTCAGCGGCGCGCCTCTGAGCATTTCCACGACGATCGGAACATCCGCAGCGACAGCCAGGTCGGCATTCCCCCGCACGAGCTCGGCCACCGCTGCCTTGCCGAAGGTCTGAGGCAGTAGGGTGACGTCCAGCCCCCGTTCCCGGAAGAGTCCGCGAGCCGCGGCGATGTGTATCAAGCCCGCATGCGGGACGACGGGGACGGCGATCCTGATGCTCGACCGTTCCCGGGGAGGGCCCTTGCAAGCCGTCAACGCATGCAGCGACGCCAGCAAGGCCGCCGCGCCGCCGCCGAAAAGCAGGCCGCGACGCATCGAGCTGGATTGGACCGGGGAGGGCACTTGAATTTCCCCCGTCTTCACCTTCCGTGGAGGATGCCCGGGGACTCCGGCGACTCGGCAGAAACGACCGCGCGCGCGGCCGCACGTGAAAGCGGGCCGATGTCGGGTCGGCAGATCGGATTCGGTGATGAAGTCAAGAGCTTCGTTCGCATGCGGGCCTCCCAGCCTGTAACGCGAGCACACCGGTACGGCACGCCTGTCCGGGCGTGTCGTTCCATCGCAGGACCGTTGACGGTCTGCAGACCCTCGCTTACTGCATGCATCGACGGCCCGGCGGTGCCAGACGTCGTTTTGATTTGACGAGCAGTACTTCTCAGGCGGCTCGCCGCCAGGCGTCGAGCCACCAATGGATGGTAGACGGTTTCATTCGATTCGTGATTGATTGACTGGAACAAATAAAGTCCTCGGAACGAAATGAAGCCCATCGGACAATCTGCATTGCGGTGTCGGCAGACAAACAGGTCGGGCCACGCGCGATCGTGTCGGGCCCAAGAGAGTCGGCCCAGGACAAGCGAGCGATCACCGGTGGCGCTGTTTGTTCATACAGCATTCCCGTGCCATCCACCCCAGCGCCTTTGCTCTCAGCCGCCTTCGCGCCTCAAGCGCCGCACCGAGCTTTGCGTGCATTCCGATTCTGCGTGGAGAAGGTCACGCTGATGTGATCGTTCAGCGGGCATGTCAGAGGTTCATCGTCGGGCGGTCATGACGGCAGGGGTTTCATCCGTGAGCATCGTGTTGTTCGATTCCCCTTGGGTCGCACAGTTGTCGATACGGAAGCCGCATGAATCTCTCGGAAGCTTGCAGACCTCTTGCCGCATGGCCTTGCGCCTGCATGAGCGACGTAGCCCACCATTTCGCATCGGTGTTCAGTGCGCCGCACACGGTGCCGTGTCCGTCGCGCTGACCTACACGGATGTGCATTTGAGAGGCTGAATTTGACAAACCCTGATTCAGGACGGCTGCCGGGGTCGAGCATTGCCGACTACGAAGCGACCGACTTCCTTGACACCATTCCGGTGTTTCGTGATGACGCTGCACCGCTGCGCGCAATCGACCGACACGAGCGTGAGACTGGGGTTCTGGCTGCCACGATCGGTGCTATGCATGACGTCGAATCAAAAACTCTGCAGAGGCTGCAACCAACGACCCTCCAGGTAGCGCAGACGCCGTCGCGAACGAAGCCGCAGGCTGTCTTACAGCATCCCATGCGCGTCCCGGTCTCCGCGTCCAATCCGATGACCGCGACGCCGCGAGTCGGTAGCTCAGGTCTCGTTGGTAACTCGGGGCGACTGTCCGTTGTCTCGGTCGCTGACCGCTCCAATACTGACGTCCAAGATGTTTCCGGGTCCCGACACAGGTCTGTGGCGGCACCGGTGCACTCCGACGGGGCCAGGCCAATGGGCTTTGCGATCGGAGCGGCTTCACGCTACCGTGGCATGGCGCGCCACGTCGGAACCACGTTTGCTGCAAAAGCGACGAGGATGGCCATCTACCTCAGTGCAATTGGAGCGGTCGCGATCGCCGCCTTTGCGGTCGGCACCCGCCAAGGCAGGGAAGCGGGGCGGTTGGACGCCGCCGCGGTCGCTTCGCCGGCGCGCCCGTACGCCGCAACCGCTGCCCGCCCATCGTCCACAGCGACAATGCCTGTCGAAGTCCCGCCCGCCCAGTCCTTGCTGTCGTCGCAAGGCGGGCCAGACGAACAAGCGCCAGCGGTTGGTCAGTCGCATCGGTTCCCGGTGCGGGCATCGATGCGCGCACCCATCATTGCGCTTCGTCTGGAGACGGATCCGAGACCGAAGGCGCAACTCAGCCCTCCCGGCCAAGCCACCTCCGCATCCGATGCCGTCGCGGCCGCAGTCGCGGCGGCCCAGGCAAAGGCAGACGCCTTTCTGCGCGATCGGAGCCAGATGCCCCTCCAAAAAGATGCTGGGCCGTCCATTTCGAGCAGGCCTTCTTCAGGCCCCGACCCGTCCTGAACTGTGGCCAAGCGGTCATCCGCGCAGCTCTCCGCCATGCCAGGACGCGCCGCCGGCGTCGCGTTGCCAGGCAAGACCATCGGTCCGTTCCAGTGACGGGGCGTCGATCGCCTGACCCCCGCATGGATTCCGTCAGCCTCGGGAGCAGACGCGCCGGCCAGACCACCCGTGGCGGCATGGCCGGTAACGTCACATGAACTTGTAGTTCAGTGAAAGCCTGAGAAGCCTGCGGGTCGCATCCTCATTGTCGACAGGGATGAGGCCGGAAGCCCCGCGGAACCACCGATAGTCAACGGGCGGGCGCCGGCCCGGGACATTTTGAACGAACGCGCCAAGCGAAGATTTCGCATACCTGTGAAGGAGATCGCATCGCCGAAGCGGCTGCAGGTCTTGAGCTTGCACTGTCCTTCCGTCAAGCCCTCTCCAGCACAATCGTCCCCGGTGAAGGTGGGATCGTTGAAGTCGCCCAGCAGCGTCGTCTCGCTGCGATGGTGCGAGGTGATCGTATGCTGCACGCTGCCAACCTGAAGAGAGTCGTCAGGTTTGTCTGCCATCTGGGGTATCCATATCGACCCGCCAGGTTGTCGCCCCAGCCGCCCGTGCCATTTCGAGTCGGTCGCCGCCTGCCAACTCAGCGACAAGGCTCCGGCTGAACTGGTTGGGAGCGTCGACCTGGCTACGGTCGATCGCCCGCAGTGCGGCGGTCCAGCCGATGTTGTGCATGAGCGCAGCAAGCCGCCGTTATCAATGCGCCAGCGGCAAAGGCAAGGTATCGTTCGATTCCTTGAACAGGGAATCGCGAAATTTCATGCTTCTGGGACCGTCGGCGAAGGCGGCCCACAGGTACATCGCCTGGGACGTCATTGGTCTTGCGAACAGGTAGCCCTGCAACTGATCGCAGCCGTATTCGCGCAACATGTGCGCTTGTCCTTCCGTTTCCACGCCCTCGGCCACTACCTTCAAGTCCAGTGCTTTGGCAAGGTTGATCACGGCGCGCGCGACCTGGCGTGCATCGGAGCTTCGCTCCAAATCGAGCACGAAACTTCGGTCGATCTTCAGCTCGCGGGCGGGAAGCTTGCGCAAATAAGACAAGCTTGAATAGCCCGTTCCGAAATCGTCGATCGAGACGTGTACGCCCATGTTGGCCAGTTCGGTGAGCACCGCGATCGTGGAGTCCATATCGTCCATCGCAGACGACTCCGTCACCTCGCACGTCAATAGTCCAGGGCTGATTCGATGCAATCGCAGGGCGCCGGCGATCTGGCTGACCAAGTCGGCCTGGCGCAGCTGCTGTGCGGAAAGGTTGATTGCGACCGGCATGCGCAGCCCCTGATCGCGCCAGGCGCGAGCCTGCCGGCAGGCCTCTCCGATGACCCAACGACCCATGAAATTGATCAAGCCACAGCGCTCGGCCAGCGGGATGAACATCGCGGGGCTGACAAGGCCTCTGGTCGGGTGGTTCCATCGCATGAGCGCTTCCACGCCAGAGATCTCGCCGGATGGCGAATGAATCTTGGCCTGGTAGTAGAGTTCAAACTGACCGCGTTCCTGGGCAAGGCGCAAGTCTCGCAGCAGCTCGACCTCATCTCTGATGTCCTTGAGCATCCGCTTGTCGACCAAAGCGAAGCTCGCGCCGCCCAACTTCTTGGCCGCTCGCATGGCCGCACAGGCGTTGTTGGTCAGGGTCGAGACTGTGCCATGCTGCGGATACATCGCGATGCCCACCGAGCAAGAGACCGAAGCGCGACGACCATCGATCTCGAATGGGCGCCCGATTTCGGCGATCAGCTGGGCGGCCAGGGTCGAGGCCTGCTGCGGGTCCGGGTCGCTTAGCAGCAAGACAATGAACTCGTCGCCGGCAAGTCGCGCAACAGCGTTTGGGCCGGCGAGTGCGCGCAGGCGTGCCGCGACATCACACAGTACCAGGTCACCACGCAAGTGGCCGTGCGTCTGGTTGAATGCCTCGAAGCCATCAAGATTGATGACCAGGAGCGCAAGGTTCCGTCCCCCAATGTCCGCCGCCAGGCCGGCTTCCGAGAGCGCAAACTCGAATGCTCGCAGGCTTGGCAGTCCTGTGAGCTGGTCCGTGCCGGGGTTCGAATGCGATAAGCTGCTGGCATCCCTTGGGGACAAATGAACTTGTGCCCCCCGCCTCGATAGTGAAGCCAGGGCGCTCAATGTTCGAAGGATCGTGCTCATATGGCGATCATCTAGCCTGCCGGCTTGGAAGAAATGACGAGCTCACTACCCGAAGACAAAGGCACCGCGGAATGTGTTGAACACTTCACAGGCACCGTCGGGAAGGCGTCGCTGCTGGCTGGCGACCCTGACTTCGTGCGGTGCGGACGCGTCACCATGTCTTCGGTGATGCGAGATCAGTGATCCTGGAAAAGCCCTTCAATCTTGGCATCGGTCAGGCGCATCGGCAGCGCGTGCACCGACAAGACGGCCACGACCGCGCTGCCTTGGCGAGCAGTGTCTCGCATCAACGGTGACATTCGCGGAATTCCGGCTGCATCGGTCAGCGCCGCTACCAATGGGTGGTAGGCCTTCTCGCCGTTGCTGGTGACCATGCCGAGTTCACCGGAGGCGAGCTTGACCAGGCTGCCAGGCGGAAAAATGCCGAATGACTTGATCAGCGATGCCGCGAGCGTGTTGCCTGCGGCCATCTCGTGCAGTTCCCGCGCCGCCTGCTTGGCGCTCAGGGCGGGCCGGCTGGCGCGGCTGCTCATTCGTGCCGTGTAGATGTCGGCGTAGCGCAGCAGTTCGGCCAACTCGCCGACGGTCTTCAGACGATTGGGATAGCCTGAACCATCGCGCACTTCATGGTGCTGAGCCACGGCATCCAGCCAGTCGACGTCACTGACCCCCGCCAAGCCTAGCATTTCAGCACTACGGATCGGGTGCTGGTCTATCGTTTCGCGCTGCTTGACTGTGAGGGGTGAAACCTGGGTCGCGAGCCGGGACTGCAAGGCCACGATTGACACGTTCATCGTCAGTCCGGCCTGGAACGCACGCCGTTGCTCGTCGACGGACCAACCAAGCTGGCGCGCGGCCGCCTGGCACGCCGTTGCGGCGTGGACCGAGTGACTCACGCCATAGTTCCAGCAGTCTTCGGATTCTGGTTTTCGCACCACCTGCGATAGCGCGAAGTCGGGCCTCTGTGCTATCAGCGAAAGCAACCGATCCGTGCATTGTTCGATGGCTGCCGCCATGTCGCGCTCCGGCGCCGTCAGCGCGTTCTGGACATCGACCCTGCACTGATCCCACTCCGCTTGAGGCCGCAGGTGGTTGCGCGCCGGCGCCTCCTGCGGACCGTCCTTGATAGCCCCAGCCAGTTCGTCGATGTCGACCAGTGCTCCACGCTGAAATAGCTCTGACAATTGCGACTCGTCGCAGATGATCTGTCCCCGTGCGAGCAATAACATCTGCGTCGAATCACGCACGCTGAACGGCAGCGGGGCGCCGAGTACGATCCGGCTCTTGACTGTGGAGAGTGAGCAGACGCGCATATCACGATAGATGGAATTGATGAGGGACGGCGCGTCAGCGGGTTGGCGACCCCGCGCTGGCAAGGGGCGAGCTCTGAACGCCTCGACGACTTTCAGATCCTATTGACGCCGGCCTCGGGCTGTCCGGTGCGCCGGCAGGCGGCGCTGGCGCGCCGGTCTGAGACGCTCGCGGCTCCTGGTGGGTGTCACGCTTGCGTGCGAAGAGTGCAACATAGGGTCATTCGTGCCAGTAGATATATACGACGCCCGTGTAGATTAACGTCTACAGACCAGCAAGCGTCTGCCTGGGGGACACTTGTCGCGGCGATGCGTGAATTCGGTCGCATATGCGCGGGCTGGCCAGGCAACTTACAGGTCAATGCCCGACGAGGAGTGTAGGGAAATATCTACGGGCGGACGTTGCTGGGCTCGTGCGTTCCGGTACGCCCAGTAGGCGTGCCAAGCAGACGCAGGCGGTCAGTCGCATCGGTTGCCGACCACGGTCTGGTCCGGATTCAGATCTGGTTGCCCGACAGCGATCTATTCGGCGGTTCTGATCCTTGCGATCACGATGTTCGATGCGTGCGAGTGTCGGGCCCTATCAGAGAGTCTGGTGCTCGACTTGCCGGAGGAAGAAGTTGCCCGCGGGAGCGTCCAACTCTTGGATTCAGCCGGTATCGAAAGTAGGCTTCACGCAGGAGTAGTTGAGTCTGCGAGCTTGTGCGATACGTCGTCGACGATCTGCACCTGGACGAGAGCCTGCCCGTCGAGGACGATGCAACGCCTCTCGAATCGATCGAGTCGGTCGCGCGATGAGCTTGAGCGCCAATGGGCTGTGCGGTGCCAATGCCCGTCGCGCACGCTTTGATTGGAGGCCGCGCCGCTGGTGGCTGAAGCGTCGCCGACCAAGCATGGGAGCAATGCCGGGTGCCTTTAAAAAAAGAAAGCCCGCAGCAGGCGTTTGTGTGCTTGCGCGGGCTCGCAGGCGAACGCTTCACCAGGAAGGGTGGTAGATGAAGCGAGAGGGTGTCTTGCGGCCTGCTGTCGACCAGTCTAAGTTTGCGTGGCTATCGATGTCTTCATCAATTCATGACCAGATGCGCCACGCGTCGGTCTGGTTCAGTGCGCGCTTTGAGCCAGGTTGGCCCAACCTGATCCGGCCGTCGCTGGGGTCGATCCGACTGGCGGCCGGGCTGAGCCAAGCTCAGGGTGCGTACGGCGCCTTCGCTGGCGTCCGCGATCCCTGGCCGGCAAAGCGTTCCGACAGGTCGTCGGCAATGGTGGCCGCGCCCTGTACGTTCAACTTGTTCGCCGTCTTGACCGACTGGTAGTACGCCAACGCCGCATTCATGGCATCACTGCCAGTCAGCGCCAGGCTGTCATCCAGCATGTCAGCCAACTGGCTGACGGGCTGCTGCAGCGAGCGCAGGGCCCCGAAGGCGGCGACATTGCGCGAGAAATAGTCGATATCGACGAAGGGCGGCTTGAACGAGTTGGTGGTGGCGTCGTTGAGCGTCTTGGAGACGAAGTCCACGCTCTTGCTGCACCTCGGGCCGACACCTCGGGCTGACGCCGAACCCGACACCTCGGACTGACACTTCAGGCCGTCACCACAGCCGGTGACCCCGCTTCCGGTGGTTGATCGGGGCGGTGCCAGACCTCGCCCGGGGGCGCTGCCGCACGCCAGTGCGCGACCCGGGCGCGCGCGGCACGATCGGCGGGTGGCGGCAGGCGGCCCGCAGCCGCCGGGCGGTGTGCCCGGGCGCACGCGGGTTGCCCTGCGACAATAGGCGACGGCCGGGCGAGATCCCGGCGTTTCCAGCGTCCCGTTCCCCGATGAGTGCTCCGACCGACCCCACGCTCCATCCCGCCGTGCCCGAGATCGACGCCAGCGAGCTGGTGCCCGACGAACTGCGCCGGGCGCTCGGGCGTTTCGTCACGGGGGTGACCATCGTCACCTGCCGGGACGAGCACGGGGCCGCCGTGGGCCTGACGGCCAACTCGTTCAACGCGCTGTCGCTCGATCCGCCGCTGGTGTTGTGGTCGCTGCGCGAATCCAGCTCCACCATCGGGGCGTTCACGGGCGCCAGCCATTTCGCGATCAACGTGCTGGCTGCCGACCAGGTCGAGCTGTCGCGGCGGTTCGCGCGCCCCTCGAGCGCCAAGTTCGACGAGGGCGAGTGGACGGACGGGCAGGGCGGGGCGCCGCTGCTGGCCGGTTGCGTGGCGGTCTTCGAATGCCGCCGCCGCAGTCACCATCCGGCCGGCGACCACGTGCTGTTCATCGGCGAGGTGGAGCGCGTCGGCGGCTCGGCCTCCGCGCCGCTGGT
>Ga0207427_100349_pt1 | contig 29540 bp, 20 predicted proteins | sample AraplaCL_Cvi_mMS_FD_184268 | JGI IMG/M metagenome (GOLD analysis project Ga0207427, IMG submission 184268) | Arabidopsis root microbial communities from the University of North Carolina, USA - plate scrape CL_Cvi_mMS (SPAdes) (version 2) | ecosystem: Host-associated > Plants > Roots > Endosphere ... | reverse complement strand
GGGATCTTTTCCAACGACATCTCCATCGACCTCGGCACGGCCAATACGCTGATCTATGTGCGCGGCCAGGGCATCGTCCTGAATGAGCCGTCCGTGGTGGCGATTCGTCAGGATCGTGGCCCGGGTGGTCCGCGCACGATTGCTGCGGTCGGCAGCGACGCCAAGCGCATGCTCGGCCGCACGCCGGGCAATATCGCCACGGTGCGTCCGATGAAGGACGGCGTGATCGCTGACTTCACCATGACCGAGGCGATGCTGCAGCACTTCATCAAGCAGGTGCACAAGTCGCGTTTCCTGCGGCCGAGCCCGCGCGTGCTGGTCTGCGTGCCGTGCGGCTCGACCCAGGTCGAGCGTCGCGCGATCAAGGAGTCGGCCGAAGGCGCCGGTGCGCGTGACGTGTTCCTGATCGAGGAACCGATGGCCGCCGCGATCGGCGCCGGCATTCCGGTGCATGAGGCGCGTGGCGCGATGGTGCTGGATATCGGTGGCGGCACCTCCGAAGTGGCTGTGATCTCGCTCAACGGCATCGTCTACTCGCAATCGGTGCGCGTCGGTGGCGATCGTTTCGACGAGGCGATCATCAACTACGTTCGGCGCAACCACGGCACGCTGATCGGCGAGTCCACGGCCGAACGGATCAAGCTGCAGATCGGCTGCGCGTTCCCGCAGACCGACGTGAAAGAGATCGAGATCTCCGGCCGCAACCTCGCCGAGGGCGTGCCGCGCATGTTCACGATCAACTCCAACGAAATCCTCGAAGCCCTGCACGAGCCGCTGGCCGGCATCGTGGCGGCGGTGAAATCGGCGCTGGAACAGACCCCCCCGGAACTGTGCTCCGACGTCGCCGAGCGCGGCATCGTGCTAACCGGCGGCGGCGCGCTGCTGCGCGATCTGGATCGGCTGATCTCCGAGGAAACCGGCCTGCATGTGCAGGTGGCGGACGATCCGCTGACCTGTGTGGCGCGCGGTGGTGGCAAGGCGCTGGAGCTGATCGATCAGCACGGCAGCGATTTCTTCGCGCCCGAATAATTCACGCTAGGCAGGGGCGGCCATGGCGCGCACGCGCGACGAATCCTCGCCTCTGTTCGCCGGCAATGCGGCCGGCACGCTGCGGCTGATCATCTATCTCGCGCTGGCCATGGTGCTGATGGTGCTCGACCAGCGCAACGGCTGGTTGTGGCGCCTGCGCTACGGTGCATCGGCGGTGGTGGAGCCGGTGTATCGACTGGCCGGCTTGCCGGCCGTGGGCGTGCGCACCATGAGCGTGGCGTTTGCCGACCGCCAGCGGCTGACCGAGCAGAACCAGCGACTGCGTGAAGACCTGCTGCTGGCCAATGCCAAGTTGAACCGGATGGCTGCGGTTGCCGAACAGAATCAGCGGCTGAAGGAATTGCTCGATACCCAGCACAGCCTGGAGCTCAACGTGCAGTTGGCGCGCGTGATCGGCGTGGACCTGGGCGCCTACCGCTATCAGCTGACCTTGAACGTGGGCGGCCGCGACGGCGTCAAGCCGGGCCAGCCAGTGATCGATGCGCATGGCGTGATGGGCCAAGTGAAGGAAGTGCTGCCGACTACCGCGGTGGTGATGCTGATCACCGATCCGGCACACGCCATTCCGGTGGTGATCGAGCGCTCGGGTCTGCGCACGGTGGCTTATGGCTCGCGCGATGGCGACCAGCTCGCGTTGCCCAATATCCCCTTGGCGGCCGACGTGCGCGCCGGCGACAAGCTGCTTACTTCCGGCCTCGGTGGGCGCTTCCCACCGGGCTTCCCGGTGGGCGAGATTGTTTCGGTGGCGCCGGCTGCCACCGGCATGTTCCAGGTGGCGCAGGCACGGCCGGCGGCAGACCTCGATCGCAGCGAGGATGTGTTGCTGCTGCACGATCAGGCCGAACCGGACGGGCCGCCAGCGCCAGTGAAACCGATGGGGCCACCGAGTGACCTGGCACCAGTCACGGGCGTCGCACCCGCCGCCAGCTCAGGCACCCGGCCAGCAGCGACGCCGGCGACCAGCGGGGTGCCGCGATGAACAAGCAGCGTCTGAGCCTGTGGTGGTTCATCGGCACACTGGTGTTTGCGCTGGTGTCGATGCTGGTGCCGCTGCCCGCTGTGCTGGAGCCGTTCAAGCCATACTGGCCGGCACTGGTCCTGCTGTACTGGTCGCTGGAGTCGGAGGACCGGGTCACCCTCGGGCTGGCCTTCATGGTGGGGCTGGGCGCGGATCTGCTCAATGGCGTGGTGCTGGGCGAGCAGGCCTTGCGCCTGTGCGCGCTGGTCTTCATCGCGCTGCGCTTTCGCTCGCGGCTGCGCTTCTTCCCGATGTGGCAGCAGGCGCTCGCGGTACTGGCACTATTGTTGAACGACCGCATCCTGCTGCTGATCGTGCGCGTGCTGGCGGGCGGGACGCTGCCTCCGGCGAGCTGGTGGATCTCGCCGTTCGTCGGTGCCGCGCTGTGGCCATTCCTGTTCCTGCTGCTCGATGATCTGCGCGCACGTCTGCGGATCCAATGAAACACGATCCAATGAAACATGAACCAGTGACATGAAGCTCCGGCGATCGCTCAAGGACCCGCGCGGCGAAAGCCTGCTGTTCCGGCGTCGTGCGCTGGCGGGGTTCGTGCTGATCCTGCTGGGTCTGATCCTGCTGGTCAGCCGCTTCGTGTTCCTCCAGGTGACGCATCACGACGAGTTTGTCACCCGCTCGACCAACAACCGCGTCAAGCCGCGTGCGATACCGCCGGCGCGCGGGCTGATCTACGACCGCAACGGTGTGCTGCTGGCCGACAACGTGCCGGCGTTCCGGCTCGAAGTGGTGCCCGAGCAGATCACCGACATGCCGGCCTTGCTGGAGCAGCTTGGCAAGGTAGTGCCGCTGGGCCAGGACGACCTGGATGCGTTCCGCAAGCAGCTCAAGCAGAGCCGGCGCTTCGACAGCGTGCCGTTGAAGATGCACCTGACCGAGGACGAGATCGATCGTTTCGCGGTGAACCGCTGGCGCTTTCCCGGCGTGGACGTGGTGCCTTACCTGACCCGGCGCTATCCGCTGGGCGGGCTGTTCGCCCATGTAGTGGGCTATGTCGGGCGTATCGATGCGGACGATGTCGAGCGGCTTGACCCGAAGCGCTACCAGGGCACCAGCCATGTTGGTCGCAGCGGCATCGAGCGCTCCTACGAGGACGTGCTGCACGGCACTCCCGGTTACGAACTGCTGGAAGTGAATGCCGATGGCCGCACCCAGCGCGTGCTGGAAACACATGCGCCGATACCGGGCAGAAATCTGTACCTGAGCATCGACGTGCGTCTGCAGCAGGCCGCCGAAGCTGCGTTCGCCGGCCGGCCCGGTGCGGCGGTGGCGATCGACCCGCGCAACGGCCAGGTGCTGGCGATGGTCAGCGTGCCGACATTCGATCCGAACCTGTTCGTCAACGGCATCAACCACGTCGACTACAGTGCGTTGACCAATGATCCGGACAAGCCGCTGTATAACCGCGCCTTGCGCGGGGTGTATCCGCCCGGCTCCACGGTGAAGCCTTTCCTTGCGCTGGGCGGGCTCGAATACGGCGTGCGCCGGCCCGAGGACACCGTGCTGTCCACCGGCCAGTTCTGCCTGCCCGGACATGGCGGCGGCAACTCGACGGGGCGGGGCGGTTGCTACCGCGACGATACGCGCGGCGGCGATGGCACGGTGAACATGGTGCGTGCGATCGAGAAGTCGACCAATACCTATTTCTACAAGCTGGCGCTGGATCTGGGCATCGATCGGCTGAGCGAGTGGATGAGCCGCTTCAGCTTCGGCAACAAGACCGGCATCGACCTGCTCGGCGAATCCGAAGGCATCCTGCCCTCGCGCGAATGGAAGGCGGCGCACAGCAAATTCGGCTGGTTCCCGGGTGAAACAGTGATTGCCGGCATCGGCCAGGGTTACTGGGCGGTGACTCCGTTGCAGCTGGGTCATGCGATCGCCACCTTCGCCGGTCATGGCGTGCCTTACGCGCCGCGACTGGTGATGGCCACCGCGGCGGTGACCGACGCACAGCGGCGACCGTTGCCGAATCCACCCAGTGGCCCCTCGCTGATCCGCAGGCCGGCCGAGTGGGACGTGATCAACGAAGGCATGCGCGCGGTGATCGTCAGCGGTACCGGCAAGCTCGCGAAATTGAACGATGGTTTTCCCTATCTGATCGCGGGCAAGAGCGGCACCGCCGAGCGTTTCTCGCGCACATCCTCCGCGTACGACACCAACAAGAGCACGGCCTACCTGGCGACACGCCATCGCGCATGGTTCATGGGTTATACGCCGTCCGATGATCCGCAGATTTCGGCCGCGGTCGTGCTGGAGGCCGGCGCGTGGGGCGGCACCGATGCGGGACCGATCATGCGCAAGATTTTCGATGCGTGGGTCGTCGCGAAGGGCGGCGCCGCGCCGCGCGATGTGCCGTTGCCGGCGCCGGGTGAGCCCAATCAGGGTGTACCGGATCAGAGTGCGCCCAATGAAAGCACGGCACCGATTGAAGACATCCCGGTGGAAGACAACCCGGCACAGGCATCCAGCAGCGATGGAGCCACCCCATGATCGCCACCCTCAACGTGCGCCTGCGTCGATTCCTGCGGCGCACCCTGACCCGGCCGCGGATCGATCTGCCGCTGGCGCTCGGCCTGTTCGTGCTCGGCTTGATCGGCCTGATCACGCTGTACAGCGCCAGCGATGGCAGCCTCGGCATGGTTGGCGGTCAAGCGGCGCGCTTCGTGCTCGGTGGTGCGTTGCTGCTGGTGGTGTCACGCATCTCGCCATCGGTGCTGCGCAGCTGGACGCCATGGCTTTACGCCGGCAGCACCGCGCTGCTGGTGGTGGTGGCGATCCTCGGCGAGGGGCGTGGCTCGGTGCGCTGGCTGGACCTGGGCGTGATGCGCTTTCAGCCGTCCGAATTGCTCAAGCTGACGATGCCGATGATGGTGGCCTGGTATCTGCACCCGCGTCAGTTGCCGCCGAGCTGGAAGGATATGGCGGTGGTCGGCGTGCTCATCGCGATACCGGCCGGACTGATTGCCGAGCAGCCGGACCTGGGCACCGCCGTGCTGGTGACCGCTGCCGGTGCGTTCGCGCTGTTTCTGTCGGGCGTGGCGTGGTGGCGCATCGGCCTGCTGATCGGTGCGGTCGGCGGGATGATTCCGGTCGGCTGGCACTTCCTGCATCAGTACCAGCGTGATCGCGTGCTGACCCTGCTCAATCCGGAGTCCGATCCGCTCGGCAACGGCTGGCACATCATCCAGTCGCAGATTGCGGTCGGCTCCGGCGGCATCTTCGGCAAGGGCTGGCTGCACAGCACGCAGTCGCGGCTGGACTTCCTGCCCGAGCACACCACCGACTTCATCTTCGCGGTGTTTTCCGAGGAGTTCGGCCTGGTCGGGGTATGCGGGTTGATCGTGCTGTACGCCTTCATCATCGGCCGCTGCCTGTGGATCGCGATGGAGGCGCGCGACACCTATTCACGCCTGCTTGCCGGTGCCATCGGCATGAGTTTCTTCGTCTACGTCTTCGTCAACGGTGGCATGGTCGCCGGCATGCTGCCGGTGGTCGGTGTGCCGATGCCGATGATCAGTTACGGCGGCACGTCGGCGGTGTCATTGCTGGTCGGCTTCGGCGTGCTGATGTCGATCCACGCCAATCGCAAGGCGCACCTGTGAACGCAGCCAGTGCGGCGCCTGCGTACGGCCCGAAGTTGCGCCGGCGTGCGTGCTAGGCTTTCGGTGACATCAGTTTTCTGCGAGCGGAGCCTCCACATGACAGCCACTCCTGCGCCGCGCGCGGCTTGTTTCCTCGCCATCCTCAGTCTGCTCTGGGTGACTGCGTCGATGCCGGCGCTGGCGGCGACGCATCCCGGCCAGGCCGAGCTGGTGAGCGAGGTGGCCCGCGATACCGGCAAGAGTCCGCAGGCGCTGAATGCGCTGCTCGATGGCGCGAAGATGCAGCAGAGCATCCTCGATGCGATCAGCCGCCCGGCCGAGGGCAAGCCGTGGAAGGATTACCGGCCGATCTTCCTCACCGACAAGCGCATCAACGACGGCATCGCGTTCTATCGCGAACATCGCGCGCTGCTGGAGCAGATCGGCAGGCAGTACGGTGTGGCGCCGCAGTACATCGTGGCGATCGTCGGCGTGGAAACCAGCTACGGCGGCAACACCGGCAAGTACAGGGTGCTCGATGCGCTGGTCACGCTGGGCCTGTACTATCCGCCGCGCGCAACGTTTTTCCGCGAGCAGCTGAAGGAGCTGCTGGAGATGCCGGACAATCATCTGGCCGGGCCGATCGACACGCTCACCGGCTCGTATGCCGGCGCACAGGGCTGGGGACAGTTCATGCCCACCAGCATCCGCGACTTTGCGGTGGACGCGGATCAGGACGGCCACATCGACCTGCAGAACTCGTTGCCGGACATCTTCGCCAGCGTGGCGAACTACTTCGCGAAGCACGGCTGGGTCAGTGGTGGTCCGGTGGCGGCGCGGGCGCAGCCGGATGCGGCGGCGCGACCGATCGCGGCGAAGGACGCCGCGCCGCAGTGGCCGCTGGAACAACTCGAGGCGTGGGGCTACGCGCCGCTGCAGCCGCTGTCGCCGGCGCAACCCAGCAGCCTGCAGACGCTGGACGGTCCGAACGGGCCGGAGTACTGGTTCACCTTCCAGAATTTCTACGTGATCACGCGCTACAACCGCAGTCCGCTGTATGCGATGGCGGTCGATCAGCTGGCGGGCGCCATCGCCGCCGGCGTGGCCCAGGCGGACGCCGCACCATGAGGTCGGCCGGCGTGGCGGCGCTGCTGCTGGCGATGATGGTGCTGGCTGGCTGCGGCGGTGCGAAGACGAAACCCTCCCATGCCGGCAGCAGCCGCTCGCAGCCGGGCCGGGCTGGCGCCGCCGCCGGCAGCGACAGCTTCCGCGACGACCTCAGCAAGTCGCAGGGCAGCCGTTACCGCGACGGCAGCGACAGCGTGCCGGGCGACGTGCCGGACGTCAGCAAGCTGATCGAGCCGGTGCCGAAGGCCGAGCCGCGTTCGCTGTACGGCAACAAGTCGCCGTATACCGTACTCGGGCATACGTACAACGTGCTGCCCAGTGCGCGCGACTATGACGAGCGCGGTATTGCTTCGTTCTACGGCAACAAATTCCACGGCTACAAGACCTCCAGTCTGGAAACCTACGACATGTATGCGTTCAGCGCGGCCAGCACCACGTTGCCGCTGCCCAGCTACGCGCGCGTCACCAACCTGGAGAACGGCAAGAGCGTGATCGTGCGGGTCAACGACCGCGGCCCGTTCCACCAGAACCGGGTGATCGACCTTTCCTACGCGGCCGCGGTGAAGATCGGCATCTGGCCCAAGGGCACCGGGCTGGTCGAGGTGCGCGGCATCGATCCGGGCCAGCCGGCGCCGGAACTGCCGCCGCCGGCTGTGGTCCCATCCGGACACCCGGGTATCTACTTGCAGGTGGGCGCGTTCTCGGATGCGGACAATGCCGAGCGGCTGGCCCAGCGTCTGCGTCAGGCCAACCTTGGCGAGGTGCAGGTAATGGCTGCCGACGTCAACGGTCGTCGCGTGCGTCGCGTGCGGGTCGGGCCGCTGGCCGATGTGGATCGTGCCGACCAGGTCAGCGCCCGGATCGAAGGCATGGGGCTGCCACGGCCTCAGGTCGCGGTAGACTGAGCAGGATTTGCGTACCCCTTTTTAATCACTCGGCATGTTTTTGCTGCCGACATTCAAAGACTGGACTGAACAACCCGATGAATTTCTTCCGCCGTACCCTGATTCCGTTCGCCGCCGCCGTGTTGCTGGTCGGCGTTGCCGTTGCCCAGACGACACCTCCGCGTCCGTCGCCGGTGCCACGCCCGGTGGTGCCTGAAGCGCCGGTGCCGCCGCCGCCGGATGTCGACGGCAAGAGCTGGGTGCTGATGGATTACGCCACCGGCCAGATTCTCGCCAGCAAGGAGCCCGACCTGCGCGTGGAACCGGCCTCGATCACCAAGATCATGACCGACTACGTGGTCTCCGCCGAGGTCGCCAACGGCAAGGTCCACATGACCGATCCGGTGACCATTAGCGAGAACGCCTGGCGCGGCGGCGGTGCGGGCACCGATGGTTCCACCAGCTTCCTCAAGCTCAACAGCCAGGTGCCGCTGAAGGATCTGCTGTACGGCCTGATCATCCAGTCCGGCAACGATGCGGCGATCGCGCTGGCCGAGCATACCGCCGGTTCCGAGTCGGCCTTCGCCGGCCTGATGAACGCGTATGCAAAACAGCTTGGCATGGTGAACTCGAATTTCCAGAACGCTTCCGGCTATCCGATCGAGAACCACTACACCACCGCGCACGACGTGGCGATCCTGTCGCGCGCGCTGATCCACGATTTCCCCGAGGACTACGCGATTTCCGCGGTGAAGGAGTTCGAGTGGAACGGGATCAAACAGCACAACCGCAACACCCTGCTGTGGCGCGACCCGAGCGTGGACGGCATCAAGACCGGTCACACCGCCGCTGCCGGCTACTGCCTGGCAGCATCGGCCAAGCAGGGCGAGTCGCGCATGATCGCGATCGTGATGGGTGCCAGCAGCGAGAAGGCGCGCGCCGATTCGGCGATGGCGCTGCTCAGCTACGGCTTCCGTTTCTACGAGACGCACAAGCTGTATGACGCCAGCAAGCCGCTGGCCACGCCGCGGCTGTGGAAGGGCGAGACGAACCAGCTGCCGCTGGGTGTCGCCGACAATGTGCAGGTCACGGTCAAGCGTGGCGAGTACGACCAGCTCAAGGCCACCATGGACATCCCGGCCACGCTGATCGCGCCGTTCAAGAAGGGCCAGCAGGTGGGTACGCTGCGCATCACGCTGGCCGGCCAGCCGGTGCAGAACGTGCCGCTGATCGCCATGAACGATGCGCCGCAGGGCGGCTTCTTCTCGCGCCTGTGGGACAGCATCATGCTGTGGTTCCACAGCAGCAAGGGCAACACCGAACAGGCGCCGGGCACCAAGTAATGCAACCGATCGACTTCACGAAAGCGAAGCAGGAAGGCAAGGGCTTCCAGTTCCCTGGCGAGTTCGAGATCACCGCGGTCGGCAGTGCCAGCGCAAACCTGCCGACCCACGTGCCGCAGTTGCTGGAGCGTGCCGGCCTGCATGTGCTGCACGAGAGCGTGCGGCACCGGCATTCCGGCGCCGGCAATTTCGTCTCGGTCACGGTGAGCTTTCGCTGCGAGAACCGCGAGCAATACGAGGCAGCCCACGCCGCGCTGCGCGGGAGTCCGGATATCCGCTACACCATGTGAAAAGCGGAACGGAGAACCGGGAACGTCGATTTTTCGCCACCCTGCGCTGACCGGTTTCGTTTGGCCCCTGCACCCTTGACTACCTGCGAAACGCCTCAAACATTCCCGTTCTCTGTTCTCAGGTCACCCTCATGTCGTTGCCGCTGAAAATCCGTCGCCTTGGTCGCCAGCCGTACGCGGCGACCTGGAAGGCGATGAGCGCGTTCACCGACAATCGCACGGCCGACACCGTCGACGAGCTGTGGCTGCTGGAACACGACCCGGTGTTCACCCTCGGCCAGGCCGGCAAGATGGAGCACGTGCTGGCGCCGGGCGATATTCCGGTGGTGCCGGTCGATCGCGGCGGCCAGGTGACCTATCACGGCCCCGGCCAGATCGTCGGTTATCCGTTGATCGACCTGCGTCGGGTCGGGGTGGGCGTGCGCGAGCTGGTCAACAGGATCGAGCAGTCGCTGATCGACACGCTGGCGCACTGGAATGTCGTGGCGGCGCGACGTGAAGGCGCGCCCGGCGTGTACGCGGCAGACGCCAAAATCGCTGCGCTGGGATTGCGCGTGCGACGCGGCTGCAGCTTCCACGGGCTGGCCTTCAACGTGGCCATGGACCTGGAGCCGTTTCACCGCATCAACCCCTGCGGTTACAAGGGTTTGGCGGTCACACAGCTGCTAGACTTGGGTGGCCCGTCGCAGTTGGCCACGGTCGAGGACGTGCTGGTGGAGGAGTTCTGCCGCCAGTTCGGCTTTGCCGCCGAGCCAGCTGCCCCTGTCTTACCCGAACTACCCGCTCGTGCAGCGGTCTGAGCTGTCTACATGAGCGAAATTTCCTCCTCTTCCGCCAAGGTCATCCCGATCACCGTCGTCAGCGGTGCGCCGGCCGGTGAAAAACAGGTCGGCAACGACAAGATCGCGCTGAACCGTGCCGGTTTCGATACCGCCGTACCGACCCTGCGCAAGCCGTCGTGGATCCGCGTGCGACTGCCGCAAGGCAACGCCGTGGCGCAGCTGAAGGCGCGTCTGCGCGAGAACGCGCTGGTCACTGTGTGCGAAGAGGCATCGTGCCCGAACATCCACGAATGCTTCAGCAAGGGTACCGCGACGTTCATGATCCTCGGCGAGGTCTGCACCCGCCGTTGCTCGTTCTGCGATGTGGCGCATGGCCGCCCATCCGCACCCGATCCGCTGGAGCCGGCGCGGCTGGCCGAGACGATCCGCGACATGCGCCTGAAGTACGTGGTGATCACCTCGGTCGACCGCGACGATCTGCGCGACGGCGGTGCCGGGCATTTCGCCGCGTGCATCCGCGCCACGCGTCATGCCAGCCCGAACATCCGGATCGAGATCCTCACGCCCGACTTCCGCGGCAAGGGCCGCATGGAGCGCGCGCTGGAAGTGCTCAGGGATTTCCCGCCGGACGTGTTCAACCACAACCTGGAAACCGTGCCGCACCTGTACCGCGAAGTGCGTCCGGGCGCCGACTACCAGTGGTCGCTGGACCTGCTCAAGCGCTTCAAGGCGCAGCATCCGCAGGTGCCGACCAAGTCCGGCATCATGCTGGGTCTTGGCGAAACCTGGGATCAGGTGATCGAGACGATGGGCGATTTACGCGCCCATGACGTCGAGATGATCACCATTGGCCAGTATCTGCAGCCCACGCCGCACCATCATCCGGTGGTGCGCTACTGGACTCCCGAAGAATTCGAGGCGCTGCGCGAAGCCGGTGAGGCGATGGGTTTCCATCACGTCGCCTCCGGTCCGCTGGTGCGTTCGTCCTATCACGCCGACCTGCAGGCCCATGCAGCCGGTGTCACCGAGTCAGCTTGAGAGCCTCCATGAAATTTCGTCCTGCGCTGGTCCTGTTGCTTGCCTTCACCGCGACCTGTGTCTTCGCGCAGTCGGCGGCCGATCTCGGTGCCGGCAGCACAGGCCGCAAGGCGGCCAGCTGGCCGCTCACCTCCACGCCCAGCGAGGCACAGGCCGCGCAGCTGTCGGCGCGCTTCCTGACCCGCTTCCACTACGACGCGCAGCCGCTTGACGACGCGATGTCGGCGCGCATCTATGCCGCCTACTTCAAGTTGCTCGACAGCGAGAAGGTGTTCTTCACCCAGGCCGACATGGCGAAGTTCGCGCCACTGAAGACCAAGCTCGACGACGCGATCTGGAACGAGGATCTGTCCGCACCGTTCTCGGTATTCAACCTGTACGTGCAGCGCGCGGTCGAGCGCATGACCTACGCGCGCGGTCTGCTCAAGCAGGGTTTCGATTTTTCCGTCGACGAAAACTACACGTTCGATCGCGAGCATGCGGACTGGCCGAAAGACCAGGCCGAGCTGGACACGCTGTGGCGCCAGCGCACCAAGAACGACTGGCTGCGCCTGAAGCTGGCCGGCAAGAATGACGACGACATCCGCAAGACGCTGGACAAGCGCTATGCCGGCTACATCGAGCGGGTCAAGCAGCTCGATGGCGAGGACGCGTTCCAGACCTTCATGACCGCGTACGCCGAAACCACCGACCCGCATACCGACTATCTCGGCCCGCGTGCGGCTGAGAACTTCGACATCGCGATGAAACTGTCGCTGGAAGGTATCGGTGCGCAGCTGCAGGCGCGCGACGACTACACGATGATCTTCACCCTGGTGCCCGGCGGCCCGGCGATCAAGTCCGGCAAGCTCAAGGCCGGCGACCGCATCGTCGCGGTGGGGCAGGGCGACAACGGTCCGCTGACCGACGTGATCGGCTGGCGGCTGGACGATGTGGTCAATCGCATCCGCGGCAAGAAGGACACCACCGTACGGCTGGAGATCCTGCCGGCCGATGCCGGCCTGGACGGCAAGCACGAGATCGTCACGCTGGTGCGCAAGAAAGTCAGCATCGAGGATTCGGCAGCGAAGAAGAAGGTCGTCGACATCAAGGACGGCGACGTCACCCGCAAGATCGGCGTGATCGAGCTGCCCTCGTTCTACTCCGACTTCGGCGCGCGCAGCGAGGGTGACAAGGACTTCAAGAGCGCCACTCGCGACGTGGCCAAGCTGCTCGGCGAACTCAAGACCGCCGGCGTGCAGGGCATCGTGGTCGATCTTCGCAACAACGGTGGCGGCTCGCTGGCCGAAGCCAATTCGCTGACCGGCCTGTTCATCGACAAGGGACCGGTGGTGCAGGTGCGCGACTCCAAGGGCCAGGTCGAGCAGCAGGGCGACGACGATGCGGGCATGGCCTGGAGCGGTCCGCTGGCGGTGCTGGTCAATCGCGGTACGGCGTCGGCGTCGGAAATCTTCGCTGCGGCGATCCAGGACTACCACCGCGGCCTGATCGTCGGCGAGCCGACCTTCGGCAAGGGCACCGTGCAGAACCTGGTCGACCTGGACCGTTTCTCGCAGAGCGGCGATGGCGAAAAGCCGCAGCTCGGCGAGCTGAAGATGACCATCCAGGAATTCTTCCGCATCAACGGCGGCTCCACCCAGCTCAAGGGAGTGACGCCGGACATCGCGTTCCCGAAGAACGGCGACGACAAGGATTTCGGCGAATCGACCTACGACAACGCGCTGAAGTGGACGCAGATTGCGCCGGCCGACTACCAGCCGGTGGCGAACCTCAATGCCTACCTGCCGCAACTGCTGCAGCTGCATGACCAGCGCGTGGCGAAGTCGTCGGCATGGAAGCTTATGCTCGACGAACTGGCGCAGTACAAGACCATGCGCGCCAAGACCGCGATCTCGCTGAACTTCGCCACACGCGAGGTCGAGCGCAAGCAGCAGGATGCGATCCAGTCCGACTTCCGCGCGCGGCACAGGGCCATCGATGGTACCGACGCCACGCTGGGCGACGAGCAGAGCAGCCTCGACGACGGTCTCAATGCGAACGAGCGCAGCCTGAAGAGCGAACTCAGGCAGGAGAAGGAAGCGAAGAAGGCGAAGGATGTCCAGCTCAACGAGACCGCGCACATCCTGTTCGACGCCGTCGGCATGATCAAGACCGATCCGAAGCTGGCGGCCCAAGTGCTCCCGTACGGCGGCAGGTTCAGCGTCGCCGCAGTCGCGGACAAACCGGCTACCGCTGCTGCAGCGCCCGCGGCACACTGAGCCCGATCGACATCAGTACCGCAAAAAGGCAGCGCCATGGCGCTGCCTTTTTCATGGGGTCACGATTTTTATGCAGTGTAGCCGAGACGCTCGATCATCGGGCGCAGGATCGGCAGCACGGGCTCGAATTGTTCCCGGTAGGCATGCCAGCGGTTGACGGCCTGATGGTTGATGCCCTGGGTGACCTGGGCATAGCTGGGCGTGCTGATGAACCGCTTGCCCCGTGCGTGATCGGCGAAGCGTGCCATCGGCGCGGCGTCGGCGACATCGAGAAACTGCCCCAGGCGCGCGACCTGGTCGTCGAACTGGCTGACCACGGATTCGTAGCGCCACTCCAGCACGCATGGTGCAAACACCTCGACATGCCGGTACCACTGCTCGAAGGCCTGCACATAACCATGGGCAAGGCGTTGCAGCGACGAACACAGCACCATGAATGCCGGTGAGCGGAACGCTTGCATGCTGCAGCTGAGCAGCACATCACAGGGGTGGCGCAGACACAGGATGATGCGCGCGTGCGGAAACAACCGCATGATCATCGGCAGGCACAGCATGTTGAGCGGATTCTTGTCCACCAGACGACGCTCGCCGAGGTCGGGTAGCACCTCGCCGACCATGCGCCGGTAGGCGCTACGCAGCTGATCGGCGTCCTGCTGCGTCAGGCTGGCCAGATCCGCGGGATACCGCTGGCCAACCAGCTGCATGCCTTCGATCAGATCGTGGATGAAGGCGCGCTCATCCATGGACTGGAAATCCGGATGGGCATCGAGCATCTGTTCGAGCAAGGTAGTGCCGGAACGAGGAAAGCCGACCACGAAGACCGGACTCTGCCGGCTGTCAGGCGAGGACAACGGTTTCCAGTCGGCAGCACTGCCGTGTTCGAGGTTGCCGCCTGTCATCTGCAGCGGTCGACTGTCTGTTGCCAGCAGTTCCGGTACCACATTTCGGGCGATCTCGAGTTGTACGGCATGCGCCTTCTGCAGCGCTTGCCACGCCTCGGGATACTGTCCCTGCCGGTCCCGTGCAGCAGCCAGGCCAAACGCCGCACTGGCCTGGCTTTCGTCGTCGATGGTGCAGGCGAGGACACGCTGGTACAGCGCGTCGGCGTCGGCATAGGCACCCCTGCGCATCGCCAGTGCGGCATGTGCGCGCCAGCCGTCGGCGCGGGCCTGTTCTGCATCCGCTGGCAGGGCGTCGAGCACGCTCGACGGCAACTGTCGCAGTTCGTTTTGCGTTGCGTCGATCTGGTTATTTCTTTCGTACAGCAAGGCGCGTTGCGCGACGATGCGCAAACGCATGACCCCGGCTGCCGGTTCGTCGGGTAATCGTGCGCGCGCCAGCGTGCGCAGCGCTGCATTCAGATCACCTTGGACAGACAGCATGGCGGACAGCACCAGGGCTTGCTCGGCCGGTTGTGCCGGCCAGTCGATGGCGCCGCGCAACATCTCCTCCTGCTGGGTGTTGTCCCCGCAGACGTAGCAGGCGTAGGCCGCCTGCAGCCGGGCTTCGATGAAATGCGGGGCCACGCGTACCGCATCCAGCAGGCTCTCCCTGGCCATCAGCCAATGCCGTTGCTGCATGTAGAGCAAGCCGAGGTTGTAGTGCACTTCGGCATCGTCCGGCGCCAGTGCCAGCGCCGTCAGCAGGGCCTGCTCGGAGGCAGGCAGGTCGCCCGCCTGTCGGCAGGCGACCGCCAGATTGTTCCAATAGGCTGAAACGCCCGGCCGCATCTGCACCAGACGACGAAGCGTTGCCGCGGCCTGCTGGTGGCGACCGGTGGCCTGTTGCGCCAGGCCGAGCAGCAACAGCACGCCTTCGTCTTCCTGATCGGCCTGCGCGGCCCGCCCAGCGAGCGCAATGACCCGCTCCGCCTCGCCGGCGTTCCAGGCGCTGGCCATGGCTTTGGCCAGATCCGCGGTCGGAGTGGGCATGGCTTCTCCGTCAGTCGTCTTCCAAACCGCATTATGCAAGAGGGCCGCGAGTGTTCGCGGCCCTCTTGCATACTCCGGATGTTGCCAGTCCGGTCAGGTGGTCAGAACTTGATCGTGGCCCGCGCCCAGTAGTAGCGCCCGAGCACGTCGTACGTGGCCGTATCCACGTTGTAGTTCGCGCCATTCTGGTAGATCAGCGGTGGCAGCTTGTTGCTTAGGTTGTCCACACCGATGTCGAACCGGGTGTGGAACGACGGCACCGCGTAGCCCAGCTGGATCGAGTGGTAGATCACCGAAGCCATCGGAATGTTCACGCCGGCGATGGCGGCGTCGGCATTGAGCGCGGTCAGCTTGTTGATGTAGCGCGACTGCCACTGGGCGTTCCAGTTGCCCTTGTCCCAATTGAGCGTGACCGTGCCGCGCCAGCGCGAGATGTTGCCGAATTGCGGGCTGAAGGTGCCGGCGTAGTTGATCGTCTTCGCACCCGGCTGGCCGGGTGTTGCGTCGTTCTTGTACGTCGACGTGTAGCTGGTGCTGAGGCCGGCCCGGAAGTTTCCGGGATCCACCGTGCCCAGGTCGAAATGCGGAATCTTGTAGCGCAGCGTGTAGTCGATGCCGGTGGTGCTCAGGTTGCCCAGGTTGACTACCGGGGTATTGATCAGGAATACCTGGCCCGGCGTCCTGCTGGTGTTGTCCTGGCGATGGATGAACGAGCAATACGGACTGCTGCTGTTGTTGAAACAGGAGTTGACGACGACATCGGCCTGGATCGCCGCCAGGGTGTCGGACAGATAGATGTGCCAGAAGTCGAGGCTGGTGGATACGCCGGGCAGCCAGTCCGGATCGTAGACCAGTCCGAGATCGATGGATTTGCCCTTTTCGGGTTTCAGCTTCGCACCCACGGTGGCGGCGCCCGAGTAGAACGTGTTGACCTGGGCCGGCGAGTTGCCGCCCCAGTTCACCGGAACGAATTGGCAGGCTGCCGCATGCGCCGCCAGCTCGGCCGCTGAGCGTCCGACGCAGGGATCGTTCAAGTTGGGCTGGACCAGCGTCCGGCCGTCGTAGAGTTCATCGAGGTTGGGAGCGCGGAACACCTGGGAGATGGTGCCACGTACCAGCAGGTCCACTGTTGGGCGCCACTCGATCGCGACCTTGCCGTTCGTGGTCGTGCCGGTAGTGCTGTAGTTCGATGTGCGGATGCCGAGATCGAGGTTCAACGAGCGGGCCCATGGCTGCTCGGAGAGCAGCGGGATCAACGTTTCGGCGTAGACCTCCTTGACGTCGAAGTCGCCACGTCCGGGCGAGCCGCAGGCTTCCTGCAGGATCTGACAGGTGGTGGTCACCGGATCGAGGACGGCAAAGTCGCTCACGGTGTAGTTCATGGACTGCTTGCGGTACAAGGCGCCGGCGGACAGCTGCATCGCGCCGGCGGGCAAGTCCCACAGCTCGCCGCTGGCATCGAACTGGGCCTGCTTGGCGGACTGGGTAAAGATGTAGACCGGCGTTTTCACGCCGCCCCTCAGTTTCGCGCTGACGCTCGGGTCGGCCTGGTTGAAGATGTTCGCGCCGCCGTCAACGGCGGCCTGCAGCGCCGGTATGTCCACCTCGTTGGTGTCGCGCTGGTCGCGTTTCGTATGACTGTAGTTGACCGATGCATCCCAGATCCAGCTGTTGTCTTGGCCGAAATTGCCGCGCAGCCCCGCGTTGATCTGACCGGTGTTGGTGGTGTAACTGTGCACGCGCGTGCCGGCGCCGGTGAGGCGGGTCTGGAAGTTGTAGCCACTGTTCGGATCGCCGGGGACGGGATTCTGGCTGAAGGTGACGCCAAACGGATTGATCGGGTTGCTGGAGGGGATGATCAGGCCGTCACCGGTGCCGACCGGTGACGGAGCATCCTGGCCACTGGATACGGTGTGGTTGTAGAACGCATCGACGAACGCGGTCAGGCTGTCGGTGAGGTTGTAGCTGCCGAGGATAAAACCGTTGGTACGCTTCTGTGCGGTCTGGATGTAGTTGAGCGCAGCGTAGTTGTAGGTATCCGAGGCGAGACGGCAACGGTAATCACCCAGCGACGATCCGTTACCCTGCGCCAGGGTCACATTGGCGGTGCCGCTCGAATTGATCGGGCAGCCGTACTGGCTGGCGATCGATGCTGGCAGCTGGATTCTTCCGGTCGGGATCGAGCTGGAGCCGGCCGCCACGACGGAGCCGCTCGACAGGTACAACTGCTGCTTGGAGAACTTGCGCCTTTTGCCGAGTACCGCGTCGTACTTGTTGTAATCGAGGCCGCCGGCAATGCTGTAGTTGTCACCCGTGCTGCCCGCCGTCAGATTGAATCCGCGGCGCTGGGCGTCGCCATGGCTGGAGATGCCATCGTTCAAGCTGAACTGGGCACCCTTGAAGTCCTTGCGCAGGATGAAATTGACGACGCCGCCGATGGCGTCGGAGCCGTACACCGTGGAGGCCCCCTCGGCCAGCACGTCGACCCGCTCGATCATCTCCGGCGGGATCAGGTTGATATCCGGGTTGGCCATGCGTTGGCCGTTGACCAGCACCAGCGTGCGATTGATGCCCAGGCCGCGCAGCGAGACGCGAGATGCGCCGTCGCCGCCTTCCAGCAACGGACTGGCCACACCGCCACCATTGCTGTTGTTCTGCGGATTGGTGGCATTGCCGGAGATGCTCGGCATCTGCTGCAGCACGTCTCCCAGCACGGGCTTGCCCGAATTGCTGATGGTTGCGCGGTCCAGCGTCACTACCGGACTGGCCGTCTCGACGTCCACACGCCGGATCAGCGAACCGGTCACGACAACCGCCTGCAGGGTCTTGGCCTTGTTCTTGGATGGTGGCGTGGTCTGATCCGACGAGGGCGGGCTGTTTGCCTGCGCTACCTGCGCCTGGGCCACGCTCGCTGCCGTGAAAATGCCTGCAGTCAATGCCAGGCGAACGGCCAGTGACAAGTGATTCATGCCGTAATTCATGTGCTCTCCCCAATGGATGTTGGTATCCGTTTCCCAGCCTTCGAGCGTATCGAGTCCCCCGGACACGTCGGGCCACGCGACGATGATCGCCTACGCCGCCCGATCCCAAGAAGATACTCCCTGGAGCGGTCCTGCGCACAACGGGGGCAGTCCCTGCTGCGCAAGCCACGCCGCCGCTTTCCGCTGGACGGCCGGGCCGGCGATCAGCCGAGCCCGGTCAGGCCGACGACTGCAGTCTCGTTGGACCGATTGAAGTCGCCAATGGCCGCGACCAGGTCAGTCACCGCGGCCCGCTCCGCTTCACTGAGATCGGGATTCCAGCTGTCCAGGATCAATACCACGCGATCCTGCTCACTGTGGTTCCACGCTTCGTGCTCGAACGTGTCGTCGAAGGTGATGCAGCGGCCTTCTTCCCACACATGGGCCTCGCCGCCCACACGCAAGGCGCAGTCCGGCGGCACGATGAGCGGAAGATGGGTAACCAGGCGGGTATTGGTGACGCCGTGGTGCGGCAGGATATGCGTGCCCGGGCGCAGCACGGAGTACAGCGTTTCCGGCGCGTGATCGCGAACGCGGACCAGCGGCATCGAGTCCAGCAGCTCGCTGGTGCGCGGGCAACGTGCGCACTGCGTGTCGTGGCGCACACCGTGCCGGTAGAAGAAGAAGGCATCCCAGGCGGCCTCTCGCGTACTGGACGAACCCAGCAGGTGGGCCGCCACGGCCTCGCTTGAGTTGGTGCCAAGAAACGGCACGAGATCATCCTGCGCGTGCGAGAGCACGGCGCGCAGTTCCTCGCGGATCACATCGACCGCAGCTTCCAACTGCGCGTGTGCCGGAAAACGCCCGCGTGGATAGAACGTCCGGCTGGGGATGCCCGGAAAATACAGGAACTTGGGACGCTGTCGCGGATCAGGCAGCGCGGCAGCTTGCTCGCCGAGGTAGATCGCCAGACACTCGTCGACGCGGGCCAGCTCCGATCGACCATAGCGTTGCCGCAACGGCTCGATGATCGCGTCGAACAGTTCGCGCCGGCCGGCAGCCACGTATCGCGCGGCATGCTTTACTGCGTCGCGCAGGCCCGGCGCGGTGGTGGCGTCGTCGAGCCAACGCCCTTGTGCTTGCGCGACATCGATCGCGCCGAAGTAGGCCAGCATGGCCTCGTGCCGGCGTCCCAGCCGCTCGAGCGCGACGCCCAGGCGCAGGCGCGCCACGAACATGCCCGGTGCGACTTGCAAACCCTGGCGCAAGCTGTCGGCGGCGGCCTCCAGATCCCCGGCCAGCATCCGCACCTCACCCAGCCGGTGAAGGATGGCCGCATCCTGCGGTTGTGCGCGATGTGCCGCGAACAGCAACTCGATCGCGTGTTCCGTATCGCCCCGACCAAGCTGGCGGGTGGCCAGAAACTGCAGCGCCTCGGCATCATCGGGCTGGACTTCCAGCAGGCGCAGGAATGCCTGCTCGGCCATCGCCACGTCGCCGCGCTGCCATGCGGCAAGCGCCTGCTCGCGGCAGCTCGCGGGAGTGGCATGTGGCGGCAGCTGGTTCATCGGGAAGATTCGCTGTTGAACGTGCCCGGTGAGTATAGAGACGCAAACGGCTGCTGCCCGCCTACGTCGCGGCGGCTATTTCCGCGCGGACCGTGCCGCCCGTTGCTGCTTCATCCATTGCTGGTATTTCTCGACGTGCGGCAACTCGCGCAGCACCTTCGAGCGGGGGTCGATGATCAGCAGGCTGCCGGCGGGCACCTGCAGCTGGCCGCTGCCGTCGCGCATCGACAAGGTATGCACGGTGTTGCCCACCTGCACGTCGATCGGCAGCGGGAACGGCGTGCCGTGTCCGGTCACCCAGTGCAGCTTCAGCGTGTCGCCGTCGCGCTGCTCGTCCAGGCGCGGCAGCGCGGCATCGCGCAGGTATGCATCGAAGAACCAGTCGAGCTTGCGGCCGGTGACCTTGTCGACGATCGCGACGTAGTCGTCGGTGCTGGCGTAGCGCGGGCTGAAGTTGCCCGGCTTCGGATCCGGCCGGCCATACACCAGCCGGCGGATGCTCTCGAAGAAATCCTTGTCGCCGATCAGCTGCCGCAGCGTGTGCAGCATCAGGGCGCCCTTGTTGTAGATGTCCTGCCCGGGTCCGGCCGTCTCGTCGTAGACCTGCTCCTCGGTCTTGCTGCTGCCGGACACGATCGGGTGATGGTTGCGCAGCATCAGGCGCAGGTCGTGCAGCCAGCTGAAATAGTCCATGTCGCCGTTGAGGTACTGGCTGTAGAGCGGCTGCATGTAGGTGCCGAAACTCTCATGCAGCCACATGTCGTCCCAGTCGGCATTGGTCACCTGGTTGCCGAACCACTCATGCGCGAATTCGTGCTGCAGCAGCCGGTCGTAGCCGTAGCCATCCTGCCGGTAATTGTTGCCGTAGGCGTTGAGGGTCTGGTGCTCCATGCCCAGATGCGGCGTTTCCACCACGCCCATCTTCTCGTCGGCAAAGGGGTAGGGGCCGATTTCCTGTTCGAAGAAATCCAGCATCTTCGGGAACCCGGCAAACAGTTCCTTCGCCTGCGCCTCGTGTCCGCGCAGATACCAGAACTGCATCGGGATGGTGTTGCCGTAGCGGCTCTTGTAGTCCGCCTTGAGTTCCTCGAACGGGCCGACGTTGATCGAGATCGCGTAGGTATCCGGATGCTTGACGCGCCAGTGATAGGTGTGCCGGTCGCCTTCCTCGGTGATGCCGATCAGCACGCCGTTGCCGGGCGCGGCAAGATTCTTCGGCACGGTGACCCAGGTGTCGACCAGATCGGGTTCGCCCTGCGGCTGGTCGATGCACGGCCAGAACAGGTCGCAGCCTTCGCCCTCGACCGCGCTGGCGATCCACGGCTGACCATCGGCCGTGTGGCTCCACACGAAGCCGCCGTCCCACGGCGCGTGCTTCGCCACGTGCGGCTTGCCGCCGTAGTGGATGGTCGTGCTTGCCTTGCCGCCGCTGGCGAGCGGCGCAGGCAAGGCGATCCGCAGACGGCCGTCCGGATTGCTCCAGGCGCTCGCGGCCAGCGGCTTGCCGTCCAGTTCGATCGCGCTGATCGGCAGGTTGCGATCCAGATCCAGCAGCAGCACGTCGGTGGCGGATTTGGCGGTGAAGCTCAGCGTGGCGCTGGCGTCGATGCTTTGCCCGGCCGGGTCGATCGTGAAGTGCAGCTCGGCATGATCGAAATGCACGCGCGCCTGTTCGGCCGGCATCACACCGCCCGAGTTCAGCGTCTGTGCTGTCAGTGCCAGCTGGGTGGGCGCGCTGGTCTTGGCGACCGTTCTGGCGACCGGTACGCCGGTGCAGGCAGCGAGGCCGAGTGCCGTGCTGATGGCGAGCAGGTGCAGGCGATGATGCATGACGAATTTCTTCCGGCGGATTGAACCGGCAGGATGCAATCTTTCACCCCTCGGCGACAACGCCAGAAGTCATGCCGCGTGGCCTGTTGTCGTCGCCACGGCAGTGTCAACGGTGGACAGGCAACAGCTTCGCGCGTAAACACGGTCTGCAACCGTTCCTCACGAGAATCCGCATGGACATGTTGCCGAACGTCGCGCTCGCCGGTGGCCTGGCCTGGGCCAGCGGGATCCGGCTGTACGCCACGATCTTCGCGGCCGGCATGCTGGGCCGGTTCGGCTATGTGCATCTGCCGGACGGACTGCTGCCGTTGACCGATACCTGGGTGCTGGTGGTGTCGGGCGTGCTGATGCTGTGCGAATTCCTCGCCGACAAGGTGCCGGCGTTCGACAGCGCCTGGGACGCGGTGCATACCTTCATCCGCATCCCGATCGGCACCCTGCTGGCCTGGGGCGTGTTCAAGGATTCCGGCGCCGGCGCGCAATTCGCGGCGGCCCTGCTCGGCGGCGCGCTGGTGGCCGGCACGCATTTCACCAAGGCCGGCACGCGCGCGCTGATCAACACCTCGCCGGAGCCTTTCAGCAACTGGGGCGCCAGCGTCGGCGAAGACGTCAGCTGGCTCGGCGGGCTGTACCTGATGTGGCAGCACCCGCTGGCGCTGCTGATCCTGCTCGGCCTGTTCGTGCTGCTGATGTGCTGGATGCTGCCGCGCATCGTGCGCGGCCTGCGTGCGTTGCGGCAGCGCCTGCAACGGCTCGGCGCGACCCTGACCGGCAGCACTTGAGTGGTGCGCTCGCGCTTGGCGCGAGTGCGGCTCAGCCGCGATAGCGCTGCTGCAGGAACGCGAACAGCGCACGCAGCCCCATCGCCTCGCCGCCGCGTGGCCGGCCCGGACGATCGGCGTCGTTCCACGCGTAGGTGTCCAGATGCAGCCATGGCATGCCATCTGGCACGAAGCGTTCCAGATACAGCGCCGCGGTGATCGCACCGGCGTGGCGCGACGCGCCGGCGTTGGCGAAGTCGGCCAGATACGAATCGAGCATCCGGCGATACGGCCGCCACAGCGGCAGTTGCCACAACGGATCGTTGACCGTGCGGCCGGCGGCCAGCACGGCGGCGGCAATGGCGTCGTCGTTGGCGAACAGCGCCGGCAGGTCCGGTCCCAGCGCCACGCGTGCGGCGCCGGTGAGGGTGGCGAAATCGACGATCAGTTGCGGTTGCTGCTCGGCGGCGTAGGCCAGCGCATCGCACAGCACCAGCCGGCCTTCGGCATCGGTGTTGTCGATCTCCACGGTGTGGCCGGCGCGGGTGGTGATCACTTCGCCCGGGCGCATCGCATTGCCGGCCACGGCATTCTCCACCGCCGGAATCAGCAGGGTCAGTCGCACCGGCAATTTCGCCTGCATGATCAGCGCGGCCAGCGCGATCGCGTGCGCGGCACCGCCCATGTCCTTCTTCATCCAGCGCATGCCGTCGGACGATTTCAGGTCGAGCCCGCCGGTGTCGAAGCACACGCCCTTGCCGATCACCACCAGTTTCGGGTCGCCGGCCTTGCCCCAATTCAGCTCGATCAGCCGCGGCGCGCGATGGCTGGCGCGGCCGACCGCGTGGATCGTCGGAAAGTTGGCCTTGAGCAGTTCGTCGCCGACCCACTCGCGCACCTTCGCCTTGTGCGTCTTGCCGAGCTGCTTCACCGCGTCGGCGAGCTGCTTCGGACCCATGTCCTCGGTCGGCGTGTTGACCAGGTCGCGCACCTGATGGGTCGCTTCCACCAGCGGCGCCAGCTGCTGCAGTTCGGCCGCACCGATGGCGAGCCGTGCGGGTGCACGTTTCGGCTGGCGATAACGGGTGAACTGATACGCGCCCAGCGCCCAGCCCAGCGCGGCCTGGGTCGGATCGGTCAACACGCCTTCGGCGGCGAGGTGATAGTTCGCCTCGGGCAGGCTGCACGGCAGCGCGGCCAGTGCGGTCAGTGGGTCACACGGATCGACCCCGACCAGCACGCGCACCAGCTTGCCGGCGGGATCGGACAGCAACGCGAAGCTGCCCGGCGCTGCCACGAAACCGCTGTCGCTCAGCCAGCGCCGCTGCGCCGCGCTGAGCCGCCGGCGTGTCGCGGCGAAGTGCGCGGCGTCGGTGGTTTCGATGGCGATGCTGTGGCGGGCGCCGGACTGGCGTTCGATCAGGGCGGACATGCGGAATCCTTCTGGCTGGCGGCGGCATGGAGTGCGCCGGACTCGTGACAATCAGTCGGCAATGATGCGCGTTTTGCCGGCGCCTTGCCTACCGGCCGGCGAGCGGATGCTGCGCATCGAGCCAGTCGGCCAGCGCGGTCATGTCGCGCAGATCCAGCTCGGGCGGTGCGCCCAGTTCGGCCGGCCACGGCTGGCCGTCGCGGTTGATCCAGGCGGTGCGCAGGCCGGCGTCGCGCGCACCGACCACATCCATGTGCGGATCGTCGCCGACGTGCAGGATCTGATCGGGCGCCACGCCGAGCCGCTCGGCGGCGGCCAGGAAGATCCGCGGGTCGGGCTTGGCCACGCCGCTGTCGCGCGCACAGATGTGATGGGCGAAATGCGTGTGCAGGCCGATCCGCTGCAGGTCGGCATTGCCGTTGGTCAGGCTCGCCAGCGGCCAGCGTGCGGTGATGCGCTCAAGCGCCGGCAGGCTGTCCGGATAGAGCTCCACGCTGTTGCGCGCGGCGAAATAGATTTCCCACAACACCTCGATCGGCGCCGCGGCGATGCCGCAGGCGGCAAACGCGTGCTGCATGGTGAGCTGGCGCTGGGTGGTGAAATCATGCGCCAGGTCCAGCCGCTCGGCGGCGACCTGATCGCGCAACGCGCGCATGGCCGCGATTGGCCATGCGCGCGCGACCTCCGGATGGTGTTGCCACAACCAGGCATCCACGGCCTGGTCGGCACGTTGCAGGGCCGGCAGCACCGGCCACAAGGTGTCGTCCAGATCCAGCGTCAGTGCGAGTATCGGCACGCCGGACGAACTCAGCGGGTGCTGACGCGCAACACCTGGCCGAGCTTGATCTGGTCGTTCTTCAGGTGGTTCCACTCGCGCAGCTGGGCCACCTCGACGGTGTGCCGCTTGGCGATCGACGACAGCGTGTCACCCTTGCTCACCTTGTAGGTCGACGGGCCGGTCTGGCTGGTGTCTGCCGTCACCTTGCCGAAATCCTTGCCGTTGGCCTGGCTGACGGTGGTGGCGCTGCCCTTGGCGTAGGCCACGCTGCTGACGGTGGCGTCGCTCACGCTGCCGCTGACCCGGTTGAGTCGGGCGGTGTCCTTCTCATCGGCGCGACGCTTCTCCAGCGCCATCTTCGCCGCCAGCGTATCGGGCGAGGTCGGCGCCACCGCGGCGCGGGCCGCATAAGTCGCACCCGGTGCCGACACCGGCGTGATGTGGCTGGCGCGGGCGCCGACTTCGGCGAGGATCCCGCTGCGCCGCGAGCTGTCCATCGCGGTCAGCGCGCTGCCGTCCTGGTACGGCAGAACCCCATGCTTGCGCAGCGCGGCCTTGGCCGGCTCGGTCTGCATGAAGTCGATGAAGGTCTGCGCCGCGGCGGCTTTCGGGCTGTTCGGGTTGGTCACCAGGTACAGGGGGATGAACAGCGGATAGCTGCCGTCGGCGATGTTGGCGACGGTGGCGGGCTTGCCGTTGATCGGGATCGCCTTGAGCTTGGCGTTGCCGCTGATGCCGGCCAGCGTGGCGACGCCGAAGCCGTTCGGGTTGAGCTCGATGCCTTCTTCCAGTTTGCGCGTGTTGACGTACAGCCGCGGTGCGGCGACCGGCTGGTTGCCGCGGCCGAACAGCAGGCTGCGCAAACTGTATTCCACACCGTCACCGGGGCTGGCCACGGCGTACACGTCGATCGGAGCGTTGTTGCCGCCGACCTCGCTCCAGTTGTGGATCTTGCCGTAGTAGATGTCATGCACCTGCTTCAGCGTGAGCCCGCGGATCGGATTGGACGACTGCGTGATGATCACCAGCCCATCCCACGCCACCGGGGTGAACGTGAGGTTCGTGTTCTGCGTGCTGCCGTCGCCGGCGCGCGCGCTGCCAGCCAGATCGGCCGTGCCGGTGGCTACCGCGTCGATGCCCGAGGCCGTGTTGAACGGCTGCAGTTCGATATGGCCGTGTCCGCTCTTTTCCCACGCGAGTGCCACCTCGTTGACGACACCATTGGCGGTGGCGACATCGCCGCGCCAGATCAGGGTGGGGCCTTTCGCGGGGGCGCTGGCCTTGGCCTTGGGATGGCTCTTGGCGAATGCCGGGGCAGTGATGAAGCAGACCCCGATCAGGGCGACGGACAGCAGGCGGGTAATGCGGACGGACATGATGGTGAGTAGCCCCGGCGTGATTTGGGTGATGTGGAAGGCGCGAGTATGCCGCCTCGAAGGCGCACATAGGGTGAAGTAGAGAGGATATTCCATCGGCCTGAATGCAGAACATCAAGCACTTTCATGCATTTGCATGAAGGCAATGCGTCAAGCTGTGCACCGCGACACGGCCGGCCGGCGACCCGTGCCGCGGTTTCGCCGGCCGACCAAGCCGGATCCTAATTGACCACCACGTAGCGGCTGCCATCGGCATCGGCGACCACCAGCACCAGCTGGCGCAGGTGCACGCTGGCCAGCCCGCGCAGCATGCGCAGGCCGGTGAGGCGCTGGTTGCCCACGCCGATCACCACGTCATCGGTACTCAGGCCGGCCCGCGCGGCGCGGCTGCCCGGTTGCACCGCGCTGATCGCCACGCCGTACAGGCCCTCGCTGCGCTGGCTCTCGCTCAGGTCGCTGAAGCGCACGCCGCTGAGGCGGGGATCGAGCTGGCCGCCGTCGAGGCTGGCCAGTTTCTCCACGCTCAGCGTGGCGCTGACCTCACGGCTGTGGCCGTCGCGCAGCACGCCCAGTTGCACCGTGCTGCCCAGCGGCAGCAGGCCTTCGGCATTGCGCAGCTCCTGCTCGCTGCGCAGCGGCTTGCCATTGAGCGTGGTCAGCACGTCGCCCGCCTGCAGGCCGGCGTGCTCGGCGGCGGAGTCATCGCTGACCCCGGTGACCACCACGCCATTGCTGTCCTTCAGCTTCAGCAGCTGCGCGATCCGCGGCGTGATCGCCTGCGTCTGCAGGCCGAGGCTGCCGCGCTGCACCTTGCCGTGCGCCACCAGTTGCGCCATCACCTCGGTGGTGATCGCGCTGGGAATCGCAAAGCCGATACCGACGTTGCCGCCTGATGGCGAGAAGATCATCGTGTTGATGCCGACCAGTTCACCGCGCAGGTTGACCAGCGCGCCGCCGGAGTTGCCGGGGTTGATCGAGGCATCGGTCTGGATGAAGTTCTGGTAACCCGTGTCACCGAGGCCCGAGCGGCCCAGCGCGGAGACGATGCCGGCGGTCACCGTCTGGCCCAGCCCGAACGGATCGCCCACCGCCACCACGTAGTCGCCCACCTGCAGGCGGGTCGAGTCGGCCAGCGGCAGCGCCTGCAGATTCTTCGCGGGGATCTGTACCACCGCCACGTCGGTGGCCGGATCGGTGCCGATCAGCTTGCCCTTGAACGTGCGCCCGTCCTGCAAGGTCACGCTGATGTCGTCGGCGCCGCCGACCACATGATTGTTGGTCAGCACATAGCCCCTGGCGGCATCCACGATCACGCCCGAGCCCAGGCTTTGCTCGACCCGCTCGCGCGGCGCCGCGGGCAGGCCGAAGAACTGGCGCACCATCGGATCGTCGAAATATGCATCGCGCACCTGCACGCGGGTCCTGGTGGAGATGTTCACCACCGCCGGGGTCACCCGCGTCAGCATCGGCGCCAGCGACGGCATCGGCTGGCCGTCGACCGCCGTCGGCAGGGTGGCGGCACCGCCGGTGCCCGGCGCGATGCCGATGACGGCAGCGGCCAGCAGGCCGGTCAGCCATTGCAAGAGGCGGGACTGCGGCTGCGACATGGAATCCTCCTTCCGATAGTTCATGACGATAAAAGCGGCGCTGGTTCGACCGGGCCTGGCCGCGACGGTTCCATTGCACCGAATGCTGCCGTGGGTACTTTACTTCCGCTGGCGTCGGGGTTAACTTGCCTACCCGATAGCAACCACAACATCTTGTGTTCAAGTGCCAGCGCTGAGACAAGCACTGGTGTCGACCATCGCACTCTTGAGGGGGAGTCGTTGTCGTCGGAAACAAGTGGCACAAGGTCTGGAGGGCAATCCTCACGACCTGGTGGCTGCAGCGGACATAGCGTGAACGACACCGTCGTATCAAATAAAAATCAACGGGGGCCGCAAGGCCACACCGAAAGGTCAGGAAGCCGATGAGCACAATGCGTGCCCCAGCCACAAATTCAGCCACAGGTCGTGATGCCGTCGTGGAAATCCCACTGCAACCCGCGTCCTACGATATCTGGGACAAGAAGTACCGCCTGAAGGCGAAATCCGGCGAGCCGGTCGACGCCACCATCGACGGCACTTATCAGCGCGTGGCGCGCGCGTTGTCCGATGTCGAGATCAACGACGAATTGCGCGGCCACTGGTACGAGCGCTTCCTGTGGGCGCTGCGCCGCGGTGCGATCCCCGCCGGCCGCATCACCTCCAACGCCGGCGCGCTGGCGCACAAGCCAGCCACCTCGACGATCAACTGCACCGTCTCCGGCACCATCCGCGATTCGATGGACGACATCCTGGAGAAGGTGCACGAGGCCGGCCTCACGCTGAAGGCCGGTTGCGGCATCGGCTACGAATTCTCCACGCTGCGCCCGCGCGGCGCGTACGTGTCGGGCGCCGGTGCGTACACCAGCGGCCCGCTGTCGTTCATGGATATCTACGACAAGATGTGCTTCACCGTGTCGTCCGCCGGCGGTCGCCGCGGCGCGCAGATGGGCACGTTCGATATCTCGCATCCGGATGCGAAGGAATTCATCCGCGCCAAGCGCGAGGACGGCCGGCTGCGCCAGTTCAACCTGTCGCTGCTGATCACCGACGGCTTCATGGACGCGGTCGAGCACGACCACGACTGGCCGCTGGTGTTCCCGGTGCACGTCAAGGAAAAGGACGAGATCGACGTCAACGATCCGGCCAAGGTGGTCTGGCGCGAATGGCCCACCCACGAGAACTATGTCGATCGCGAAGACGGCCTGGTCGCCTGCAAGATCTACAGCCACATCCGTGCGCGGCACCTGTGGGACATGATCATGGTGTCCACCTATGACTACGCCGAGCCCGGTTTCATCCTGATCGACAAGGTCAACGAGATGAACAACAACTGGTGGTGCGAGCACATCCGCGCGACCAACCCCTGCGGCGAACAACCGCTTCCGCCGTACGGTTCGTGCCTGCTCGGCTCGATCAACCTGACCACCTTCGTGCGCGACCCGTTCGGCCCGAAGGCGCGCTTCGACTGGGACGAGTACCGCGAGGTGGTGAAGGTGTTCACCCGCATGCTCGACAACGTGGTCGAGATCAACGGCCTGCCGCTGGAGCAGCAGCGCAACGAGATCATGTCCAAGCGCCGCCACGGCATGGGCTTCCTCGGCCTGGGTTCCACCGTGACCATGCTCAAGCACCGCTACGGCAGTGCCGAAGCGGTCGCGTTCACCGAGGAAGTCTCGCGCGAGATGGCCGTCGCCGGCTGGGAAATGGCGCTGGATCTGGCCAGGGAGAAGGGCGCCGCACCGATCCTGCTGCGCGACTTCACCGTCACCGGCGACATGCTGCGCAAGCGCCCGGAAATGGTCAGCGACGGCTACAAGGTCGGCGACTCCATCCCCGGCCGCGTGCTGCACGCGAAGTACTCGCGCTACATGCAGCGCATCGCCAGCGTGGCGCCGAACCTGGTCGCCGAGCTGGCCGAGACCGGCGCGCGC
>Ga0207427_100348_pt1 | contig 29684 bp, 37 predicted proteins | sample AraplaCL_Cvi_mMS_FD_184268 | JGI IMG/M metagenome (GOLD analysis project Ga0207427, IMG submission 184268) | Arabidopsis root microbial communities from the University of North Carolina, USA - plate scrape CL_Cvi_mMS (SPAdes) (version 2) | ecosystem: Host-associated > Plants > Roots > Endosphere ... | reverse complement strand
CCCAGCCGCGCTTCGACACGAAGACCGGCCTGGCTGTCGCGCTCGAGGTGCACCTGCGCTGGCGCGACCGCGAGCTCGGCGAGTTGCCGGCCAGCCAGTTCATGGGGGTGGCCCAGGAGCGCGGGCTAGTCGGCGGGCTGGACGACTGGGTGCTGGAGCAGGGCCTGCTGCAGCTCGGGCGCTGGCGCGCCGCGGGGCATCCGCTGCGGCTGAACATCGACGTGTCGGACTGGCAACTGACGCAGCCCGGCTACGCGCGCCGCGTCGCCGCCGCGCTGGAGTCGGCCGGCTGCGCGCCGTCGGAACTCGAGATCGACGTCACCGAATCGGCGCTGCAGGCCGACCCGGACGCCGCGCTCGCGGCGGTGCGCTCGCTCGCGCGCCAGGGCGTGCGCGTGCTGCTCGAGGGCTTCGGCGACGGCACCAGCTCGCTGGCGGTGCTGCGCCGGTTGCCGCTGACCGGCGTGAAGCTGGACGCCGTGCTGTCGCAGGCCGGCGCCCGCACGGGCGCCGAGGCGCGCTGGCTGCCCGCGCTGGTGCAGCTGGCGCACGCGATGGCGCTGGAGGTGCACGCCACCGGCGCCGACACCGAGGCCCAGTGCGCCGCGCTGATCGCCGCGGGCTGCGACGGCCTGCAGGGCCGCCGCCTGGGCCCGTGGATGGAGGAGCGCGCGCTCGAATCCTGGTTCAGCCTGCCGGCGTCGCGCCGCCGGCTCTGAACCGACGGGACGTTCAGGCGTCCTGCATCTGGTCCTCGCCGCCGAGGTTCGGGGCGACGTCTTCCTCGGGATCGAGATCCTCGCCGTGCGGGTCGTCCGCGGGCGCGGGCGTGACGCGCGCCTGCGCGGGGCCGCCGGGCGGGGTCGGCGTCGACGTGGGATCGGGCAGGTTGCTCATGGCGGTTCCTTTCGCGGCGCGGCGGGGCGCGCGTCGTCGCCATGGTCGCACGGGCCGGACGTCCCCGGGCGTAGGACAGGCACTACAGGGCTTCGGGAACCCGGCCGGCAGCCGGCGCGGCACATTCGGCGCATCCTCGAGGCGTCCACTGGAACAACCGCTGCAACCGTCCCATGCCCGCCGCCCTCCGCTTCCTGCTGCCCGTGGCCACCGCCGTGGCCGCCACGCTGTACCTGGCCGCCGCCGTGCCCCAGCTCGACCTGGCGCTGGCCGCGGCGCCCGGGCAGACGCCGGAGCAGGCCGAGCTGGCGCGCTGCGTCGACGGCGGCCGCGATGCGGACGCCTGCCTGGACGAATCCGACGGCAAGGCGCTCGTCGAACGGGCCGACTGGCTCGCGCGCGCCGACGGCGCCGCCCGACGAGGTTCGCACCCATGAACACCCGGGGCGCGATCGCCGATGCCGCTGGCGCCGCCCCGAGGGGCCGCACGCACGATGACGCCGCACCGGCGCGGTCGCTGGACGTGTTCGTCGTCGAGGACAACCTGATCGTGCTGGAAAGCCTGGTGGCCGCGCTGGAGGAACTGGCGCCGGTGCACGTGGTGGGCAGCGCGGCCGACGAGAGCGTGGCCGTGGAGTGGCTCGCCCCCGGCGGCGAGCGCTGCGACCTGGTGATCGTCGACATCTTCCTGCGCAGCGGCTCCGGCCTGGGCGTGATCGCCGCCGCCCGGCGCCGCCGGCCCGAGGCCGCGCTGGTCGTGCTCAGCAACTACGCGACCGACGAGATGCGCGCCCGCAGCCTGGCCGCCGGCGCGGACCGCGTCTTCGACAAGTCGCGCGACATCGACCAGCTGGTGGCCTACTGCGTGGCGCTCGCCGCGCGCGCGCCCGGCGAACTGCCGCATTGAGGCGCGCGGCAAGGCCGCGACGCCAGTGGCGTCATTGCGCACGATTGCCGCGGATGCGCGCATGCTGATTGCCCTGTAGTTGGCGTCCTACGCCGCCGAACGTGGCCGCCCGACATGCAGGCACGACCGGCCCCTACCGGCGACCGCCCAGCCGCCGCGCACACTGAAAGCGTCTCTTCAGCGCCTGACCGCAACCCCCGGGACGGCAACGAATCCAACCATTTCAAGGAGCTCTCAATGTCCGAAACCTCGCTGTCCAATGCCGCATCGGCCTCCACGACCGAACACTTCAACCGCGCCGCCGCCGCCCTGAAGGCCGCCGAGCGCGACACCAAGACCGCGCTCGACAGCGCCGTCGACGGCCTGGCCTCCGCCTACGGCGACGCCAAGCCGGTGCTGTCGCGCTACGCCCAGCGTGCCCGCGACTACGCCAGCGACGGCTACGACGCCGCCCGCGAGCGCGCCGCCGCCCTGCGCGATCGTGCCCAGGATGGCGTCGAATCGACCCGCGGCTACGTGCGCGAGGAGCCGATCAAGTCGCTGCTGATCGCCGCGGCCGTCGGCGCCGCCGTCATCGCGCTGGTCGAAGTGGTGCGCATCCGCCGCAATCGCTGAACCCCGCCCTCGAATCGTCCGGCGGTTCCAGGCGAACCGTCGGGCAGATCGCGGACAATCGCGGCCAAGGAACCCTCCTTGGCCTTTTTTTTGCAACTGGACATCCGACATGATCTACAAGTTCAAGAGCAAGGCGACGGGCGACCTCATCATGACGCAGCCGGTAGGCGAGCGCGTGCTGGGGTTGATCGGCAAGGGCCTGACGCCGCAGGGCATCATCGAGGTCGGGCAGATGCCGGCCGCCATCGGCGCGCTGGAGTCGGCGGTGGCCTCGGAGGCGCCGCACGGTGCCGACGATGACGGCGCCGCCGGCAAGGCCGACCGCGTCAGCCTGCGCCAGCGCGTGTGGCCGATGGTGGAGATGATGAAGCGCGCGATGGCCGAGGACCAGCCCATCACCTGGGGCACCTGAGCCTGAAACCACGAGGGAGAGACGACTGCATGAGCCATGGCGAAGCGACGCGACTGATCGCGGTTCGACACGGGGAGACCGCCTGGAACGTCGAGGCCCGCCTGCAAGGCCAGCTGGACATCCCGCTGAACGACCGCGGCCGCGAGCAGGCGCTGCGCACCGCGCACTGGCTGGCCGACGATGCGCCCGACATCGTCGTGAGCTCCGACCTCGCGCGCGCGCAGGCGACCGCGCACGCGATCGCCAGCTTCAACCGCATCCCGCTGGAGCTCGACACCGGCCTGCGCGAGCGCCACTTCGGCAGCTTCCAGGGCATGACCCACACCGAGGTCGCCGAGCAGTGGCCGGAACTGTCCGCCCGCTGGAAGAGCCGCGATCCCGAGTTCGCGCCGGGCGTGACCGGCGACGGCGAATCGCTGACAGTGTTCTACGCGCGCTGCGTGGATGCCGCGCTGCGCGTGGCCATGCGCCACGCCGGCAAGACGGTCGTCCTCGTGGCGCACGGCGGCGTGCTCGACTGCCTGTATCGCGCGGCCAGCCGCGTGCCGCTCGACGCGCCGCGGATCTGGCAACTGGACAACGCGGCCATCAACCGGCTGCTGCACACGTCGTCGGGCCTGACGATGGTGGGATGGAACGACACCAGCCACCTCGACCTGAATGCGCCGACGCTCGACGAATCGGCGGACCGCATGCCTGCGGCCGCGGCGCTGGCCGCACGCGCGGACCTGGCGTAGGGCGGGTTAGGCGCAGCCATAACCCGCCGTTCGTCGGCGCACCGATCCGCCGGCACCTTCAAGACGCAGACTGCCATTGCAGCTCGCCAGCGAACGGCGGGTTACGCCTGCGGCCAACCCGCCCTACGGCGGCATCCCGAACAGGTCGTTGCCGGTGCGCGCCGGCGGCGCCAGGCCCAGGTGGCGGTAGGCTGCGACGGTGGCGATGCGGCCGCGCGGGGTGCGCTGCAGGTAGCCCTGCTGGATCAGGTAGGGCTCGATGACGTCCTCGATCGTGCCCGGCTCCTCGCCGATGGCGGCCGCGACGTTGTCCAGGCCCACCGGGCCGCCGTCGAAGCGGTGCACGATGGCCTCGAGCAGCTTGCGGTCCATCACGTCGAAGCCCTGCGGGTCGACGTCCAGCATCGCCAGCGCGGCGTTGGCGACCGGCACGGTGATGCGGCCTTGCGCCTTGACGTCGGCGTAGTCGCGCACGCGGCGCAGCAGGCGGTTGGCGATGCGCGGGGTGCCGCGCGAGCGGCGCGCCAGCTCCAGCGCGCCGTCAGGGTCGATGGGCACGCCCAGCAGGCCGGCCGAACGCGCCACGATGGCGCTGAGCTCGTCGGACGTGTAGAACTCCAGCCGCGCGACGATGCCGAAGCGGTCGCGCAGCGGGTTGGTGAGCATGCCGGCGCGCGTGGTGGCGCCCACCAGCGTGAACGGCTGCAAGTCCAGCTTGATCGAGCGCGCGGCGGGGCCGTCGCCGATCATGATGTCGATCTGGAAGTCCTCCAGCGCGGGATACAGGATCTCCTCGACGACCGGCGACAGGCGGTGGATCTCGTCGATGAACAGGACGTCGTTGCGTTCCAGACCGGTGAGGATGGCGGCCAGGTCCTTGGGCTTCTCCAGCACCGGGCCCGAGGTCTGGCGCAGGTTCACGCCCAGTTCGGCCGCGATGATGTGGCTCAGCGTGGTCTTGCCCAGGCCGGGCGGGCCGAACAGCAGCACGTGGTCGAGCGACTCGGCGCGCTTGCGGGCGGCGCCGATGAAGATGTCCAGCTGCTCGCGCGCCTTCGCCTGGCCGACGTAGTCGTGCAGCCGCTTGGGGCGCAGCGCGCGCTCCATCGCCTCCTCGTTGGGCGACGTCGGGTTCGCGCCGACGACCCGCGCGGGACGCGGATCGTGAGCACCGGCGCCGCTGAAATCGTCGGTCTGTATGGACATTCAGTGATTATGAGGCTTGCCACGGCCGGCAAGGCGACGGCGGGAACATTCGGCCAGAAACGGCCTCGAACGCGGCTCACGTACGATCCCGAGCCATGAACAAGCCCGCCTTCCTCCTTGCCGCCGCCGTCTTCGCGAGCGCCGCCGCCCATGCCCAGGTCACCGTCGCCGATCCCTGGGTGCGCACCACCGTCGCGCCGCAGACCACGTCCGCCGCCTACATGACCATCACGTCGCTGCAGGGCGGCAAGCTGGTCGACGCCAGCTCACCCGTCGCCACCTCCGCCGAGGTGCACGAGATGAAGATGGATGGCGACGTGATGAAGATGCGCTCGGTCGACGCGCTGCCGCTGCCCATGGGCAAGCCGGTCGAGCTCAAGCCCAACGGCTTCCACATGATGCTGATGGGCCTGAAGGCGCCGCTGAAGGCCGGCGACGTGGTGCCGATCAAGCTGGTGATCGAGGACGCCAAGGGCAAGCGCAAGATCGTGGATGTGAAGGCGGTCGCGCGGCAGAACTGACGATGCGCGGCGCCCCACACGTGTCATCCTGAGCGCAGTCGCAGGATCCACGTGGGCCGCCGGCGGGTCGGCGCCAGCGGCGTGCGGACCGCCTGCGAGCGGGCAGTCGGATCGGGAAGTTCCGCCCCGGACGAACGCGCCGTCCCGCGGTCCCGGCGCTACGACAGCGCCTTCATCGCCAGCTTGATGCCATCGGACACCCCCACGTCCTTCGGCAAGCCCTTGATCGCCATGGCCGCTTCCTTCTCGTTGTAGCCCAGCGCGATCAGCGCCTGCACGATGTCGCCCTGGGCGTCGCTCTGGATGGCCACGCCGGCCGACGCGATCTCCGGGCCCAGCTTGCCCTTGAGCTCCAGCAGCAGGCGCTCGGCCGTCTTCTTGCCGATGCCCGGCACCTTCTGCAGCCGCCCGCTTTCCTGGCGCGCCACGGCCCCGGCGAGGTCGGCGACCGACAGCCCCGACAGGATGCCCAGCGCCGTGCGCGGGCCGATGCCCGAGATCTTGACCAGCAGCCGGAACGTGGCGCGTTCCTCGTCGGTGAGGAAGGCGAACAGCAGCTGGGCGTCCTCGCGCACCACGAAATGCGTGAGCAGCGTGACGCGCTCGCCCAGGCCCGGGAGGTTGCAGAACGTGCTCATCGGCACGTCCACCTCGTAGCCGACGCCTTGCACGTCCAGCAGAACCTGCGGGGGCGATTTTTCCGCGACGATGCCCGTGAGACGTCCGATCATGCGGTGATTATCGGATGGGCGGACAATCGCGCCTCGCACCACGAACTTCGAAACGACCAGTGATCGTCCGCCGCGCATTCTCCCCACCCGACAACGAACGCCTCGCCCACGTGTGCGGCGTGCTCGACGAGAACCTGCGCGCGATCGAGCAGGGGCTCAACGTCGTCATCACCCGGCGCCAGGAGCACTTCCGCGTCGAGGGCGGCAAGCTGCAGGCGGCGCGCGCGATGGCGCTGGTCGAGGCGCTGTACGAACGCAGCGGCCGCTCGATCGACGAGGAGCAGCTGCAGCTGATGCTGCACGATGCCCAGCGCGACGTCATCCAGGGCCACGCCAAGCCGGTGGCGCCGGAAGAAGCCGCGGCCGGCGGCGAGATCGTGCTGCACACCCGGCGCGCCAACCTGATCGGGCGCACGCCCAACCAGGTGCAGTACCTGCGCCAGATCCTGTCGCACGACATCACGCTCGGCCTGGGCCCGGCCGGCACCGGCAAGACCTTCCTGGCGGTGGCCTGCGCGGTCGACGCGCTCGAGCGCGCGAGCGTGCAGCGCATCGTGCTGACGCGGCCCGCGGTGGAGGCGGGCGAGCGCCTGGGCTTCCTGCCGGGCGACCTGTCGCAGAAGGTCGACCCGTACCTGCGCCCGCTCTACGACGCGCTGTACGACCTGATGGGCTACGAGCGCGTGACCAAGGCCTTCGAGCGCGGCGCCATCGAGATCGCCCCGCTCGCATTCATGCGCGGCCGCACGCTCAACCACGCGTTCGTGATCCTGGACGAGGCGCAGAACGCGACGCCCGAGCAGATGAAGATGTTCCTGACGCGCATCGGCTTCGGCACCAAGGCGGTGGTCACCGGCGACCTCACGCAGGTCGACCTGCCGCGCGGCGCACGCAGCGGCCTGGCCGACGCGAGCGCCATCCTGCGCGACGTCAAGGGCATCGCCGCCACGCAGTTCGGCGCGGCCGACGTCGTACGCCATCCGCTGGTGGCGCGCATCGTCGAGGCCTACGAGGCGGCCGCCGTGCGCGGCGCCGTCGCCGCGGAGGCCCCGACCGTCGTGCCGGCCAGCTTCCAGGAAGGCCGGCGCAGCACCCGAGGAGGACGTTCCTGATGGCCCGCACCCCGCTCCCCGAGCTGCAACTGAGCCTGCAGTTCGCCGACCCGTCGCACCGCGACCTGCTGCCGCGCCACAAGGTCGCGCGCTGGATCCGCGCGGGCCTGGAGGCGCCGGCTGCCATCACCGTGCGCATCGTCGGCGAGGACGAAGGCCGCTCGCTCAACCGCGAGTACCGCCACAAGGACTACGCCACCAACGTGCTGACCTTCGACTACGTGCAGGAGCCCGAGATCGAGGCCGACCTCGTGCTGTGCGCGCCGGTCGTCGAGAAGGAGGCGAGGAAGCAGAAGATCGACCTCGTCGCCCATTACGCGCACCTGCTGGTGCACGGCACGCTGCACGCGCAGGGCTACGACCACGAGGCCGACGACGAGGCCGCGTGCATGGAGGCGCGCGAGACGCAAGTGCTGGCGGGGCTGGGCTTCGACGATCCGTACGCCGGCTGAGCGCCCGGCCTCACCGGGCGGCAGGCGTGCGGCGCGAGCTCACTTCTTCAGTTCGCTGACCGCCTGCTTGTATTCGGTCGAGGCCTTCAGGCGATCCATGTAGCGGATCCTGCGCTTGCTGTCGCGCCCGATCGTGTAGCCGTCCAGGCCGCCGCGCGCGCCGCAACGCGAGGCCCGGCAGGCCCCGTCGGCGTCCCCGAAGCGGATCGCCTTGCCGTCCACGCCGACCTGGAAATGGCACGCCGGCGTGTCCGGATCGGCCGGCGCGTCGTAGACGAACTTGCCGCCGCCGTACTTGGCGATGCCGCTGATGCTGCACTCGTGGCCGTTGAAGAACTGCAGCTCGGCGCGCACGTAGATCCGGTCCGGGTCGACCCGGACGATCTCCACGACGTCCTCGGACTCGTACTTCTCGCCGGTGACCAGGCCGTTCTGGAAGCGATGCTTGTAGACGCCTTCGATCTCGCCGATCAGCTTGTCGGCCGCCGGATCGGCGTGGGACGCGCCCGCGCCGAGGATCAGGCTCAGTGCGAGCAGGGCAGGGCGAAAGCGCATGGTCCGGTCTTCATCTGCGAGCAGGAAAACCAGTGTACGGGCACGCGCCCCCGCCGGCGCTCAGCCGTCGCTGCGCGGCCGGCTCAGCGTGAAGGTCTCGAACGGCGTGACGTGGCCGTCCGGGCCGGTGACGTCGTAGTACGTGACCTGGATCGTCGTCGTGCCGCCCGCGTGCGTGCCCGGGTCGACCTCGAACGCGGCGAAGCCGTACGCATGCGCCGCGTTGCGCACGGCCGACCACGGGGCGTGCTCGGTGACGTAGACCGGCGGCCGCTTGCCCGTGGCCGGGTCGGGCGACCCGACCGCGGTGATCACGCGGCACAGCGGCGGATCGAAGAACAGCTGGTTCGACGGCGCCGAGGTGCCACCGCCGCCGATCACCATGTGCACGGTGCCGTGGCGCGTGTCGATGTGGTCGGTCGCGGTGGCCCGCGGCAGCGGGGTCAGCGTGGCGTTGCCTTCGTGGCCGCGGATCGGATGCGAGCGCTCGTAGTGGTGTTCATGGCCGCAGACGACCAGGTCGACGCCGTGGCGGTCGAACAGTGGCACCCATTCCTCCCGGATGCCCAGGTCGGCGCCGTTGAACTTGTCGGCCGTGGAGATCGCCACCTGGTGCATGCACACCACCACCCAGTCGATGCCGGGCAGGCGGCGCGCCGCGGCAAGCTCGCGCTCGAGCCAGGCCTTCTGCGCGCCGCCCGAGTAGCCACGCACGTAGCTGTTGCCGCCGTCCTGGTAGACGACGTCGTCGTTGGCGATGCTGACCACGCGCACCGAGCCGGCGCTGAACGCGTACCAGAGGCCGCGCGTGATGTCGGTCTGGCCGTCGGCCTCGGGCACGGAGAAGTAGGTCTGGTAGGCCTGGTAGCCGATCGGCCCGTTGCCCAGCTCGTTCTCGTGGTTGCCGGGCGAGGGCATCCAGGGGCGATGGCGCGCGCTGCGCGTGTTGTTGTTCCAGAAGTCCCACCACGTGCGCACGCGGTCGTCGGCGAGGTTGGCGTAGCAGAGGTCGCCGTTGAACAGGTGGAACAGCGGACGCACGCGCTCGACGCCCAGCACGGTGTCGCCGGCGGCCGGCGAACCGAGGTTGTCGTTGACGAACGGCGGGTTCGCGAGCGTCACGCCGGCGGGCGGGACGAAGCGCTTGCCCAGCGTGGGCGTGCCCTGGTCGCCGAAGCTGGTGAACGTGAAGCGGGCGCGGCCGCGCGGCGCGGTGCGCACGGTGCCGAACTCCGGCTCGGCGCCCTCGTGCAGCGCGCCGTACAGGTAGCTAGAGTCGGGGGCCAGGCGTTCGATGCACGCATGGTGCGCGTAGACGACCTGGCTGGCCTTTGCGTCGGTGTAGCTGACCGTGCGCGCCGGCACCGTCTGCTCGAAGTGGCCGTCCATGCGGCCGACGATGACGCGCGGGTCGCGCACCGGCTGCAGCGTGTGCCAGGACACCGTCACCTGGCTGGACGCATCCGCGCCGAACTGCAGGTGCAGGCCGGCGACGGGCGGCGCGGCGGCCGGGTCGGTGTCGTGGCGCTGGCCCTGGGCGGCCTGCACGGCGCTGGCGGCGCGGGCGCCGGCGAACGGCGCGAGGCCGAGGGCGCCGGCCATGCCCGCGGCGGCGAGCAGGCGGCGGCGGCTGACTTCGAGGTCGAAGTCGCGATCGTGGTCGGCAGAGGTCATGGCGGCGGCGGCTGGAGTCCCTGGAGCGACCCATTGAACGCCGCCAATGTGACAGGCGTGCAGCGCCCGGATGACCGCCGCGCGACCGGCGCGGCGCGCTCAGCCGCGCTTGAGCACGCGCGCCGCTTCGAGCGCGAAATACGTGAGCACGCCGTCCGCGCCGGCGCGCCGGAACGCCAGCAGCGACTCCATCATCACGGCCTGCCCGTCGACCCAGCCGTTCAGGCCGGCGCCCTTGATCATCGCGTACTCGCCGCTGACCTGGTAGACGTAGGTCGGCATGCGGAACTCGTCCTTCACGCGGCGCACGATGTCCAGGTACGGCATGCCCGGCTTGACCATGACCATGTCGGCCCCCTCGGCGATGTCGAGCGCGACCTCGCGCAGCGCCTCGTCGGAGTTGCCCGGGTCCATCTGGTAGACCTTCTTGTTGCTCTTGCCCAGGTTGGCGGCCGAGCCCACGGCGTCGCGGAACGGACCGTAGAAGGCGCTCGCGTACTTGGCGCTGTAGGCCATGATGCGCGTGTGCACGTGGCCGTCGGCCTCCAGCATCGTGCGGATGGCGCCGATGCGGCCGTCCATCATGTCGCTGGGGGCGACGATGTCGACGCCGGCCTCGGCCTGCACGCGCGCCTGGCCCGTCAGCAGGGCGACCGTCGGGTCGTTGACGATGTAGCCGGTCTCGTCGAGGACGCCGTCCTGGCCGTGCGAGGTGTACGGGTCGAGCGCGACGTCGGTCATCACCCCCAGTTCGGGGAAGTGCTTCTTGAGCTCGCGCACGGTGCGCGGCACCAGGCCCTGCGGGTTCAGCGCCTCGGCGCCGTCGGGCGTCTTGAGCGACGGCTCGATGGCCGGGAACAGCGCCAGCGCCGGCACGCCCAGCGCCTGGGCCTCCTCGGCCACGCCCAGCAGGCGGTCGATCGTCATGCGCTGCACGCCGGGCATGCTCGGGATGTCCTGGACCTGGTTCTGGCCGTCGATGACGAACACCGGCAGGATGAAGTTGCCGGCACTGAGCCGATGCTCGCGCATGAGTTCGCGGCTGAAGGCGTCGCGGCGCATGCGGCGCGGGCGGCTGGCGGGGAAGGGGGGCAGGTGGGACACGGGCGAGGTCTCTCGGTCAAAAAATGTGGGGTTCAGGCCCACAAAGCGGGCGACTACCTGTCGCGCAGCGCCGATGTTCTGCTACATTCCATTTCGGACGGTGTCCGTGAGGATATTGTCCCCTGCTTTTCCTCCCTGAGCAGGTGCCTTGCGTGATGACAGCGTCAAGGCTTTGCAGCCTCGGTCGTCCCTCGCGGATACCGGGGCTCTTTCTTTTCGGGGGCCCCGGAAAGCCTTTTCCCCCTGGCGCGCCCGGGCGGGCGCTGCGGCCCGCCGCTTATAGTGAGGCGATGAGCCTCTATCCCTGGGTCAAGGCCCTGCACCTCGTGTTCGTGGCCAGCTGGTTCGCGGGCCTGTTCTACCTGCCGCGGATCTTCGTCAATCTCGCGCAGGTGCCCTCCGACAGCCACGCCGAGCGTGAGCGCCTGCTCCTGATGGCGCGCAAGCTCTATCGCTTCGCGAGCTTCCTGATGGTGGTCGCACTGGTGCTGGGCATCATCCTGGCCGCGATGGCCCCCAGCCTGTTCCACACGGGCTTCTGGCTGCACGCCAAGCTGCTGCTGGTGATCGTCGCGATCGGCTACCACCACATGTGCCGCAGCCTGCTGCGCTCCTTCGAGAAGCTCGAGAACCGGCGCCGCGAGCGCTGGTTCCGGGTGTTCAACGAGATGTCGGTGCTGCTGTTCGCGGCCATCGTCATCCTGGTCGTCGTCAAGCCGTTCTGAGCGGCGGCGGCGCGAGCGCTACCACGATGGCCACCCGCGCGCCCGCGCGCATCCCGCGCCTGCCGGGCGCGCATGCGCCCCCCCGCGAGAGCTCGGCGCTGCTGCTGGCCGTCGTGTTCACCGGGCTGGTGATCTACGCCAGCCTGTACCCGTTCACCGGCTGGACCTGGCCCGCCGGACAGCCCCTGTCGGCCCTGCTGGTGCTGCGCTGGCCGCGCTACCACCTCGGCTTCGACGACTGGTCGAACTTCGTGGGCTACATGCCGCTGGGCGCGCTCGTGTACGCCAGCGCATTGCGGACGGGTCGACGGCCGCTGGCCGCCGGGGTCGTCGCCCTGCTGTTCGCGTCGGCGCTGTCGTGGGCCATGGAGTTCACGCAGCACTTCCTGCCGGGGCGGTACTCCTCGCTGATGGACTGGGCGCTGAACTCGCTGGGCGCGGCGGCGGGCCTGAGCCTGGCCATCGCGGTGCAGTCGGCGGGCGCGGGCGTGCGCTGGTCGACGGTGCGCGAGAACTGGTTCGTGCCGCACAGCGGCGCCACGCTGGCGCTGCTGCTGCTCTGGCCGATCGGCTTTCTGTACCCGCGCAACGTGCCGTTCTGCCAGGGCATCACGTGGGAGCGCATCCAGGAGGCCGCCTACGACCTGCTCAGCGACCACCCGCTGGCGCCCTGGTTCGAGTGGCTGTGGGCCAGCCTCGGGGAGAACACCGGCACGATGTCCAAGGCGGCCGAGGCCTTCGCGGTCGCGCTCGGGCTGCTGGGCCCCTGCCTGCTCGCCTTCGCGATCTCGCGCCCGGGCTGGCGCCGCGCCGCGCTGGTGGCGGCCGCCGTGGCGCTGGGCCTGGCGGCCAACACGCTGTCGGCCGCGCTCAACTTCGGGCCGGTGCACGCGCTGGGCTGGGTCACGTCCACGGTGCCGATCGGGCTGGTGCTGGGGGCCGTGCTGGCGCTGGCCTGCGTCTTCGTCGGCCAGCGGCCCGCGGCGGCGCTCGGGCTGGTGGCGCTGTCGATCAACGTCGCGCTGGTGTCGCAGGCGCCGTCCGACCCGTACTACGCCGAGAGCCTGCAGCAGTGGGAGCAGGGTCGTTTCATCCACTTCCACGGGCTGGCGCAGTGGGTGGGCTGGCTGTGGCCGTTCGCGGCGCTGGCCGGCCTGTTCCGCCGCGTGGTGCGCACCGATGCCCCCGTGCCGGCCTGAACTGCGCGACCCTCGGCGCTGCTCGGCCGCCCGGCCTTCCTACAATGGGCGGATGTACTACAAGCACCACATCTTCTTCTGCCTCAACGAGCGCAAGCCCGGTGAGGACAGCTGCGCGCACGTCGGTGCTCAGGCCGGTTTCGACCATTGCAAGTCGCGCGTGAAGTCCGCCGGCCTGGCCGGGCCGGGCGGGATCCGCGTGAACAAGGCGGGCTGTCTCGACCGCTGCGCCGGCGGGCCCGTGGCGGTCGTCTATCCTGACGAGACCTGGTACACCTACGTCGACCAGGCCGACATCGACGAGATCGTCCACTCGCACCTGGTGAACGGCAAGCCCGTCGAACGCCTGCTGCTGCCGCCGAACGTCGGCCGTTGAAGCGTCCAGCGCCATGAACACCTTCACCAAGCGCGGCGAGATCGCCGGGCCGGCCGGCGCATTGAGCGTCGCGGTCGACACCACTACCGACCTGCCGTCGCGCGGGCTGGCCGTCGTCTGCCACCCGCACCCGCTGCAGGGCGGCACGATGGACAACAAGGTCGTCACCACGCTCGCCCGCGCACTGGTGCAGCGCGGCTGGCGCGTGGTGCGCTTCGACTACCGGGGCGTGCGCCAGTCCGCCGGCAGCTGGGACGAAGGCCGCGGCGAGGTGGACGACGCGCTGGCCGTGATCGCCGCGCACCGCGTGGCCGGCGAGCCGCTGGTGCTGGGCGGCTTCTCGTTCGGCGGCTACGTCGCCACCGCGGCGGCCGCCAGGCTCGCCGAGGGCCAGAAGGCCGAGCGGATGGTGCTGGTCGCCCCGTCCACCGTCAAGCACGAGGCGCCGCCGGTCGACGTCGAAACCTTGCTGGTGCACGGCGAGGCCGACGACGTCGTGCCGCTGTCGGCGTCGATGGACTGGGCGCGCCCGCAGGGGCTGCCCGTGGTCGTCGTGCCGGGCGCCGGGCATTTCTTCCACGGCCAGCTGATGATCCTCAAGGCACTCGTGCTGCGCCACTTTGCCGAGTGACATCGGCGCTTCCATGAAGAGACTGCTCACCCTGCTCGGGCTGGCCGTTGTTGGCGCCGCCGCCTTCGGCGAGGCGCTGCCCGCGCCCGAGATCGCCGCGCGCGAGTACCTGCTCGTCGACATGAACGCCAACCAGGTGCTGGCCGAACGCGGCGCGGACACCTCCGCCGACCCGGCATCGCTGACCAAGCTGATGACCGCGTACCCGGTGTTCGTCGCGCTGCGCGACCACAAGCTCGCGCTGGACCAGAAACTGCCGGTGTCGCCGCGCGCGCTCGCCGAGCGCAAGGGCGGCGGCTCGCTGATGTTCGTCGACGCCGCGGCCATGCCCACGGTGGACGAGCTGCTGCAGGGCCTGGTCGTGGACGCCGGGAACGACGCCGCCGTGGTGCTGGCCGAGGGCGTGGCCGGCAGCGTCGACGCCTACGTGGCGATGATGAACCGCCAGGCCCAGGCCTGGGGCCTGAAGAACACGACGTTCACGAACGTCACCGGCCTGACCGAGAGGGGCCATCGCAGCACGCCGCGCGAGCTGGCGGCGATCGCGCAGCACATCGTGCGCGACTTCCCCGAGTACTACCACTACTACGCGCAGCGCGACTTCAAGTTCAACAACATCAGGCAGGAGAACCGCAACCTGCTGCTGCAGCGCGACCCCGGCGTGGACGGCCTGGCCACCGGCTACAGCGAGGCCGCCGGCTACGGGCTGCTGGCGAGCGCCCAGCGCGAGTTCCCGAACGGCAGGCGGCGCCTGCTGGCGCTGGTGATGGGCACCGATTCGGCTCAGGGCCGCGCGAGCGAGGCGCAGAAGCTGCTCAACTGGGGTTTCACGGCGTTCGACGACGTGCGCCTGGTCGAGGCCGGCAAGCCCGTGGGCGCGCCGGTGCAGGTCTGGAAGGGCAGCCAGGCCCAGGTCGGCCTGGGCAGCCAGGAGGCCGTCTACGTGGCCGTGCCCAAGGGCGAGGGCGACCGGCTCAAGACGCAGGTCGAGCGCACGGATCCGCTGGTGGCGCCGCTGGCCAGGGGGCAGCGCGTCGGCTCGCTCAAGGTGAGCACCGCCTCCGGAACCGCAATTGCCACGATTCCGCTCACCGTTCTCGAGGACGTGCCCCAGGCCGGCCTGTTCGGCCGCGCCTGGGATGCCATTCGCCTCTGGATCAAGTAGGCTTGTGCCCTGAGCCTCGGCCCCGTCCCAGGGACGCCGCCGCCGCTTGGGATCCCAGTGCCCGGCGCCCCGCGCCGGGCTCGCCCAGGAGCAACGACCATGACAGCCCTGCCCGACTCGCTGTGCTATCTCAACGGGGAATTTCTGCCGTTGAACCAGGCCAAGGTCTCGGTGATGGATCGCGGCTTCCTGTTCGGCGACGGGGCCTACGAGTCCATCCCCGTCTACCAGCGCCGCCTGTTCCGCTTCGACGACCACTTCGCCCGGCTCGAGCGCAGCCTGGGCAAGCTGGAGATCGAGGCCGACCTCGACCCCGAGGCCTGGCTCGAGCGCATCCGCCGGGTCGTCGCGGCGCATCCGGCTGGCGAGCAGCTGGTCTACCTGCAGGTCACGCGCGGCGTGGCGCCGCGCTCGCACCTGATGCCCGAGGGCCTGGAGCCCACGGTGTTCGTCACCACCAGCGAGCGCACCCAGCCCACGCCGGCGCAGCGCGTCCAGGGGCTCGCCTGCGTGACCGCGCGCGATTTCCGCTGGGAGCGCGGCGACATCAAGAGCATCTCGCTGCTGGGCAACGTGCTGGCGCGCAAGATCTCCGCCGACCAGGACGCCGACGAGACGATCCTGCTGCGCGACGACGGCTCCGGCGGCCCCTGGCTGACCGAGGGCGCGTCCAGCAACGTCTGGATCGTCCACGAGGGCGCCCTGCTCGGGCCGGCGCCCGACGAACACGTGCTCGCCGGCGTGCGCATCGAGTTGCTGCGCGAGCTGTGCGAGGAGACCGGGATCGCCTTCAACCTGCGCCCCGTCAGCGAGGCCGACGTGCGCGCGGCCGACGAAGTGCTCCTGAGTTCCGCCTCCAAGGAGATCATCGCCGTCACGCGTCTGGACGGCGAACAGGTCGGCCACGGCGCGCTGCGCGGTCGGCCGGGTCCGGTTTATGCCCGTCTCCACGAGGCTTACCAACGTGCGATTCAGTCGCAGTCCATTTGAACGGTATTGGCCGCCATGCAAGAAATTCCTCCCGAACAGTCGCTGATCACTTATCCCAGCGCATTTCCCATCAAGGTGATGGGCCCGCTGGCCGAAGGATTCGTCGAGGCGATCGTTGCAGTGGCCAGGCAGTTCGATCCGGATTTCGACCCCACGAAGGTGGAGACCAGACCCAGCAAGGGGGGTAATTACCTGGGCATCACGATCACGGTGACCGCCACCAGCCGACCGCAGCTGGATGAGCTTTACCGGACATTGACTGCGCATCCGATGGTCAAGATCGTTCTGTGATGAACCAGGTGGGGAAGTACTCGCAGAGGCTTCATGCATCTCACCAGGAACGAGACCGAGAAGTGCGTGATGGCACGCATCGTCCGGCAGAAAAAACTGCACCAGAAGAACTTCACGCTGAAACAGTTCGGCACCTGGACCAAGGCTGAGGCCGCGGCCAAGAAGTGGGTCAAGGCGACCCTGGCCGTCCTGCCGCCACCGATCGGCATGAAGAACAGGATGACGACGCGCAACACATCCGGCGTGGTGGGCGTGCGCCTCGTCCATGCCGTGCGGCGGCGCGAGGAGAAGGAGTATCCGGACTGGCGCTGGATCGCCTTCTGGCCCGGCTGCCCCAACTCCGGCGGCATCGGCTGGTCGGTGAACAAGTACGGCGACGAGCACGCGTTCGTGCTGGCCTGCCTCGCGCGCAAGCTCGAGACGGTCGACCGCGACGCCATCGACGCCGAGTTCGACACCTTCCGCGGTTCGCGCGACTACAGGCGCCTGCTCAAGCTCAAGCAGATCACCCCGGCGTGAGCGGCGGTCGGCGGTGGCGCTCTAAAATCGGGCATCCGCCGAGCTTGTCATCCTGCGCGCAGTCGCAGGATCCGCGCGCATGACCAAGCACCTTCACAGGGGTGGATTCCGCGACTGCGCGCGGAACGACCCTGCTGGAAGGCCCCCGCCTCGATGACTTCCCCGGCGCTCGACGCCTCTCCCACTTCGCCCCTGCTGCGCTCCCTGGGCCGCGTGCCCTACGAACCCACCGTGGACGCCATGAAGGCCTTCACGGCCGCGCGCGCCGCCGAAACGCCCGACGAGATCTGGGTGGTCGAGCACGACCCGGTCTTCACCCAGGGCCTGGCCGGCAAGGCCGAGCACGTGCTGGACGCGGGCGACATCCCCATCGTCCAGACCAACCGCGGCGGCCAGGTGACGTTCCACGGCCCGGGCCAGGTGGTCGCCTACCCGCTGGTCGACCTGCGCCGCCTGGGCATCTACGTCAAGGAATACGTGTTCCGTCTCGAGGAGGCGGTGCTGCGCACGCTGGCCGACCTGGACGTCACGGGGCACCGCGTTCCCGGCGCGCCGGGCATCTACGTGCGGCTGGACGACCCGTTCGGGCATGCGGCGCTGGTGCACGACCGGCCGGTGTCCGACCCGTTCCGCGGGCTCGGCAAGGTCGCCGCGCTCGGCGTAAAAGTGAGCAATCACTGCACGTATCATGGCGTCGCGCTGAATGTCGCAATGGATCTGCAACCCTTCGGTCGGATCAACCCGTGCGGTTATGCCGGGCTGAAAACCGTCGATCTCGCTACACTGGGCGTCGTTGCCGACCGGGCAACGGTGGCCGAGGCGCTGGGCCGCCGCCTCCGCGCGCAGTTCACGCGCTGAGTCGTCCAAGACGCTGGAAAGGCGCCGCCGCAGCCTCAACTCGGGGGTCGAGCCCCTCGCTCGCCCCTCCAACGCGACGCCCCGCCCGGGTCGCCGCCCGCACCAGAATGTCCTCCGAAGCCAACACCCCCGACGTCGCGACGCCCGCCTACGATCCCAGCGCCAAGCAGAAGGCCCAGGCCAAGACCTCGCGCATCCCGATCAAGATCGTGCCGGCCGAACAGCTGAAGAAGCCGGACTGGATCCGCGTGCGCGCCGCCACGCCCAGCAGCCGCTTCTACGAGATCAAGCAGATCCTGCGCGAGCACAAGCTGCACACGGTGTGCGAGGAGGCGTCCTGCCCGAACATCGGCGAGTGCTTCGGCAAGGGCACGGCCACGTTCATGATCATGGGCGACAAGTGCACGCGCCGCTGCCCGTTCTGCGACGTCGGCCACGGCCGCCCCGATCCGCTGGATCCGGAAGAACCCGTCAACCTGGCGCGCACGATCGCCGCGCTCAAGCTCAAGTACGTCGTGATCACCAGCGTCGACCGCGACGACCTGCGTGACGGCGGCGCCGGCCACTTCGTCGAGTGCATCCGCCAGATCCGCGCGCTCTCGCCCGAGACGCGCATCGAGGTGCTGGTGCCCGACTTCCGCGGCCGCGACGACCGCGCCCTCGAGATCCTGAAGGCCGCGCCGCCCGACGTGATGAACCACAACCTCGAGACGGCGCCGCGCCTGTACAAGCAGGCCCGCCCCGGCAGCGACTACCAGTTCAGCCTGAACCTGCTCAAGAAATTCAAGGCGATGCACCCCGACGTGCCGACCAAGAGCGGCATCATGGTGGGCCTGGGCGAGACCGACGAGGAGATCCTGCAGGTCATGGCCGACATGCGCGCCCACGACATCGACATGATCACGATCGGCCAGTACCTGGCGCCGTCGGGCCATCACCTGCCGGTCACTCGCTACGTGCACCCGGACACCTTCCGCATGTTCGAGCAGAAGGCCATCGAGATGGGCTTCAGCCACGCCGCGGTCGGCGCGATGGTGCGTTCCAGCTACCACGCCGACAAGCAGGCGGAGCACGCCGGCCTGGACATGGGCTGACGCCGCCCCGGGTTCGCCCGGGATACCCCTACCGGATGAGGTATCGGCCCGCAACCCCCTTCGGCGGGCTTTGCGGCGTGCGCGCGCGATGGAATCATCCGCGATGCCGCGGGCGCGTTCCGAGCCCGGGTGGCCGGGGTTCGACGCCATGCAGATCTCACCGAGACAGATGGACGCGCTCGCGCGGGCCCGGCGCGCCGGGCTGCTCGAACGCATCCGCGCCTTCATCGGCCAGCGCGCCCAACGCCCCGTGCATGACGACGAACTGGCGGCGCTGTGCCGGCGCGGCGAACGCTACGGTCTCGTCACCGAGCAGGAGATCGCCGGCTACGTCGTCATCGCCTGGGCGGTCGAGGCCGGCCGCGCGGGGCAGGATCCGCCCTGGATCGCCCGCATCATGAACGACCCGCACCGCGTGGCCAGCGACCGCGTCGCCGCGCTGTACAAGGCGGCCGACGCCGGAGCGGACCGGCAATGACCAGCCTGCGCCGCTGCGCCGCGCCGACGACGAGGCGCCCATGAGCTTCTTCGACGACCTCTGGAAGGCGATCAAGGACGCGTTCTCCCCGACCCCGGCCACGGCCCCCGTCCAGCCCTGCCCGTGCAAGGGGGCGCTGACGCCGGCGCAGGCGCAGGCGTGGTTCGACAAGTTCAAGGCGCGCTCGGACATCCCGTGGAACTACCCCAACGACTGCTGCTACAACCGCGCCCACGTGATGGCCGGCGAGCTCAAGGCCGCCGGGGTCGACGTCGGCAAGGCCTGGAACTACGCGCCGAGCAACGACAAGGCGCTCAAGGTGAGCACGCCGGACGACCCCAAGGGCTACGTCGAGTGGGGCTATCACGTCGCGCCCACGGTGCCGGTGATCCAGCCCGACGGCAGCACGCAGCCGATGGTGCTCGATCCGTCCATCGCCAAAGGGCCGATTACGCCCGAACAATGGAAGGCGATGCAGAGCCAGCCCACGTCGGATCTTGTCTTGACCAATGCCGCTCCGTACTATCGGACGGAAGACGGCCGCGTGGCCCCCACGCCAGGCGATGCCGAGGTAGAGGACATCTTTGACCAACACCGCCAAGCCCGTGCCGCCAACTGGGCGTCCCCCTGATGAACCTGCACCGCATCCGGCGCGCAGGCGCCTGCTCTTGCTGGGAGTGCTGCTGATGTCCTCGACGTTCGCCGACCAACCGCGCGCCGCGCCGCCCATGCACGGGCCCGATTTCGCGCTCGGCGCGCTGCGCTCGTGGACGGAGCACGCGGGCGCGGCCGGCGAACTGGTGCTAGAGGACGGCTCGACCTGGCGCCTGCTGCCCCAGCGGGCCGACTACGACGTGCAGAAGGCCTTCGTCTTGCGCGCTCGCGAGCGCGGCGGCTGGCTGTTCGTCTCGGGCGACCGCAGCCGCGGCGTGATCGACCGCCTCGCCACCGCGCGCGCGCTGGCGGCCCAGCGCGTCGAGTCCGGCGCCGACGGCCGCGTCACGGTGCTGTTCGCCGGGCCGCCGTCCATCTACCGGTTACGCATGGATCGGCCCGAGGCCGCGCGCTCGCTGGCGCTGTTGCAGCAGAGCGCCGCGCGGGCCCTGTTGCCGAACCAGCCCGACCTGCTCGTGGGCATCGACACGGTGGCCTCGGAGGTGATCCTCGTGCAGCCGCTGCCGCCGACGACGCCGCCGGCGCGCTGAGCGCGGCTCAGGCCGGCGCCAGGCGGCGCGCGAAGAACGCGAGGATCTCGTCGCGCGCGGCGCGCGTGGGTTCGCCCTCCGCGTCCACCAGGTGCACCGTGACGACGCTGTGCGCGCCCTTGATGACGTGCTCGAAGAACGGCGGCAGGTCCGTCGTGGCGGCGGCGTCGTCGGGCAGGACGCGCGGCTCGAAGCGGTCGCCGAGCGCCGCCGCATACGCCGCGAAGCGCTGCGCCGTGCAGAAGCGGTCGCCGTCGAAACGCCAGGCGCGCACGCTCAGGTCCTCGCGCTCCAGGCGCAGGCGCACCGCGGCCAGCTCCGCCGGCGTGCTCTCGAGCGCGCCAGCGTCCTCCAGCGGCATCGACGGCTGGCACAACACCGGCGCCAGCACCGCGGGCTCCAGCATCATGGACAGCGCGAAGTTGCCGGTGAAGCACATGCCGATCGCGCCGACCCCCGGCCCGCCGCACTCGGCGTGCGCGACGCGCGCCAGGCCGCGCAGCCAGGAGGCGATCGGGCTCGGCCGCCCCCCGCCGAGCGCGCGGAATTCCGCGGCGACGCAGGTGCGACGGAACGTCGCGACCGCCTCCTCGACCCCGGGCAGCGCGCCGTCGCGGCCGAACAGCGACGGCATCCAGGCGGTGAAGCCGGCATCGCGCACCCAGCGCGCGAAGCGGGCCAGGTGCGGGCTGATGCCGGGCGTCTCGGGCATCACGATCACGGCGGGGCCGCTGCCGGCGACGTGGACGGTCCTGGCGAGGCCGTCGATGTCGACCGCGCGCGGCACGAAGTCGTCGAGGGGATCGGGTTCGGTCAACGGGCGGGCGGTCGCGGGCATCCAGAGTCTCCATGGTTGGGGCCTCCATTGCACGCCGGCGTGCCTTAGACTTCGAGTGTCCGATTGGGCATTCATCGAGCGAAAACGGCCATGCGCGACTTCACCGTCCTCGTCCTCCCGGGCAGCTATGCGAGCAGCGTCGCGGTGACGCTGGACATCCTGGACGCCGCAGCCCGCCTCGCGCCGCGGGCGAAGTGCGCGCGACCGACCTGGCGGGTGCTGACGCCCGGCGGGCCCGACGGCCCCGGCGTGGCCCTGAGCGGCGGCCTGCGCCTGGACGCGGCGGCCCTGCCGCCCCGCGCCCGCGGCGACGCGTCGACCTGGATCGTGCCGGGCCTGGGCACGGAGAACCCGGCGGCGATCGTCGAGCGCCTGGCCCGCGACGACGCGCAGCGCGCCGTCGCGGCCTTGCGGCGGCACGTCGAGCGCGGCGGGCGCGTCGCCGCGTCGTGCTCGGCGGTGTTCCTGCTGCAGGCCGCCGGGCTGCTGGATGGGCGCCGCGCGACGACATCGTGGTGGCTGGCGCCAGAGCTGCGCCGCGTCGCGCCGGCGTGCCGCGTGGACGCCGACCGCATGGTGTGCGAGGACGGCCCGGTCACGACCGCCGGCGCTGCGCTGGCGCAGTCCGACCTGATGCTGCACCTGCTGCGCACGCGCTTGGGCACCAGCCTGGCCGACGCGGTCGGGCGCGTGCTGCTGGTCGACGGGCGCCAGGCGCAGGCGCCGTTCGCGCTGCCCGCGATGATGGCCAACGGCAGCGAGCTCGTGCGGCGGCTGACGCAGCGCATCGAGGCCGCGCTGCCGCATCCGCCCAGCGTGGCGCAGCTGGCCGACGAGCTCGCGATGTCCTCGCGCACGCTCGCGCGCCACGTGCGCGCCGCGACCGGGCGCGGGCCTCTCGCGCTGGTGCAGGGCGTGCGCCTGAACCGCGCTCGCCACCTGATCGAGTCCAGCCGCCTGACGATCGCGCAGGTGGCCGAGCGCGTCGGCTACGAGGACGCGACGGCCCTGCGGCGCCTGATGCGCAAGGCGGCCGGCGCGGCGCCGAGCCGCTTCCGGGCGTCGTGGCCGGCGGCGGCCTGAAGGCTCAGCGCTCGGCGTCCAGTTGCGCGATCACCGGCGCCAGCGTGGCGAAGTCCGTCTTGCCCACCCAGCGCCGGACGATCTCGCCACGCTTGTTGATGAGCAGCGAGGTGGGCGTGAACTGCACGTCGCCGAAGCGGTGGGCGATCTCGCCGGTGTTGTCGATGACGACGGGGAACGGCAGCGCGCGCGACTGCGCGAAGTTCGACACGAGCGCCGGCGCGTCGTAGGCCATCGAGACGGCCAGGGTCTCGAAGCCCTGCGGCGAGAAGCGGCGCCAGTTGGCCACCAGGTCGGGCATCTCCTCCACGCACGGCGCGCAGCTCGTGGCCCAGAAGTTCACCAGCACCACGTGGCCGCGGAGCGAGGCCAGGTCGCTGCGGCGGCCGTCCAGCAAGGTGTACGACACCGCGGGTGCCTGTTCGGTCCGGCTGCAACCGGCTAGCATCCAGAGCACCAGCCCGGCGCCCGAAGCGATGGTCACAGCAGCGAGCGGAGCGAGGGCGCGAACGAATCTCATCGGAGTCCACGATGCAACGACGTCAGTTTACGCCGGCCCTTGCCACGCTGTTCCTCGCCCGCGCGACCTGCCTGGCGCTCCTGGCCGAGGCCACCGACGCCTTCGCGCTCGACGAATCGCAGGCCGCCACCGGCGTGCGCGCGGCGCTGGAGCGCGGCGCCAACAGCGCGGTGGCCCTGCTGGGCAAGCCAGGCGGCTTCCTCGACAACCCGCAAGTCCGCATCCCGTTGCCCGGCGCGCTGGAACGCGCGGCGTCCATGCTGCGGGCCATTGGCCAGGGCCACAAGGTCGACGACCTCGTCAACTCGATGAACCGCGCCGCGGAACAGGCCGTGCCCGAGGCCAAGCCGCTGCTGGTCAACGCGGTCAAGGCGATGTCGGTCGACGACGCCGTCAAGATCGTGCGCGGCGGCGACACCTCGGTCACCGACTTCTTCGCCGGCAAGACGCGCGCGCCGCTGGGCGAGAAGTTCCTGCCGATCGTCACCACCGAGACGCAGAAGGTGTCCCTCGCGTCCAAGTACAACGCCGTGGCGAGCAAGGGCTCCACGTTCGGCCTGATCAAGCCGGAGGACGCGAACGTCGAACAGTACGTCACGCGCAAGGCCCTGGACGGCCTGTACTTCATGATCGGCCAGGAGGAAAGGAAGATCCGCGCCGACCCGGTGGCCACCGGCAGCGCGATCCTCAAGGCGGTGTTCGGCGGGCACTGACCCGCCGGCCGGCGCGACGGCTCAGGCCGTGCGCGACAGCTCGAAGATCAGCGCCGACGGCAGCGACGCCATCACCGCGTCGCGGCCGATGCGCGCGCCCTCGTTGCCCTGCGTGGACAGCTGCAGCGCGCTGCCTTCCATCGCGATCTCGATGAACACGAAGGTGGGCATCTCCGCGATGATGCCGTTGCGCAGCTTCTGGAAGCGGTCGTTGGCCAGCACCGACTCGAAGATGATCGCGTGCGGCAGGGCGTCGCGGCAGAACTCCTCGGCCTCGTCGACGCTGCCCACGAAGTCCACCAGCAGGCCCATGTGGCGGATCGACTCGCGGATCAGCGAGCGGTTGTCGCGCGTGCTCGCAACCACCAGCACATGGCTGCCGGCCAGCGGCTTGGAGTTGTCGGACACGCCGAAGCCCTGGTCGATCTCGACGACGCTGACGCCCTCGATCTCGTCGTGCACCGTGCGCGGGAATTCGATCGTGAGCGTCGTCTCGGTGTCCGACACCGTGCGGTCGAGCACCAGGTTGAGCGTCCAGGAGATCTGCTGCACGAGGCGCCAGGCCATCGTGTCGAGCGAGGGCAGCGGCGTGCCGACCGGCGTGAGGCGGTCGGAAGCATCCGAGCTGGCGTGCGGGAAGCGCACGCTGATGCGGGCGTACGGCGGCCAGGCCTTGATGTCCAGCTTGAACTCGAGCTTGCCCTGGGCCAGGTCCAGGCTCCAGTCGACCACCGCCTGCAGCAGCGAGTGCAGCAGGGTGGCGTCGGCCACGACCTCGGCCGGCTTGAGCACCTGGCTCAGCTCGATCTGGCGGGCGGCGGCTTCGCGGCCGCGCTGCAGCAGCACTTCGCGCAGCATCTGCGTGACGCTGACCTGCTCGGGCGACAGGCGGATGCGGCCGGACGCGAAGCGCGCCAACTGCTGGCCGATCATGCCGGCGCGGCGGGCGCGCTCGATCTCCTCGCGCAGCATGCGCAGGCCGGCGCGGTCGATCTTGCCGGTGGTGGCGAGCACGGTGACGCGCTCGAGCGCCGCCGACAGCGGCAGTCCGACCTCCGTGCCGATCTGGCCGATGATCTCGCGCCAATGGCCCTCGTCCGGCTGCGGCGGGGCCTTGTCGGTCGACTGATCGGTCATGATGGGGCGGCTCGAGGCCAGAGTCATTGCCATGTTGATTCCCTCCGCGCGCGTGGCGCGCGACACCGGATGCGGTTCGCGGCGCAACCCGGGTTGCGCAGTTACAAATTGTAGCGAACTGCATCCTGACGAACCGCATATTGCCCATCGCGGGAGGGCGATTCCATCCCCCAGGAGGGTGAAAACACGAGTCCACGCCAGCGCATTACTGCCCATGATGACCTGATGCCCGAGAAAAAACATTCGGATACACCCGTTGACAGTCGCGCGAAGCCGACATGCGGATTCCTGCCCGGCCTGGCGCTGCTGCTCGGCCTTGGCGCGTGCAGCCCGACCTTCGACTGGCGCAGCGTCCCCCTGCCCGAGACGCAGCTCGTCGCCGAACTGCCCTGCCGACCGGCCCGCTTCCAGCGCGACGTGACGGTGGCCGGCGTGCCGCTGAAGCTGTTCATGCTGTCGTGCGAGACCGGCGGCGTGACCTACGGCGTCGCCACGGCCGAGGTGGCCGACCCGGCGCGGGTGGACGCGGTGCTGTACGGTCTGCGCGACAGCGCGGCGGTGGCGATCCGGTCGGCGGATTCCACGGCTGGCGCGTTGAACCTGGACGGGATCACCCCGTTTTCGGGAAACACCAGTGCGCACCTGCATGGCCGCCGGCCGGACGGCGAGACGATCGAGGAAGCCCTGCGGGTCTTCGCCCGCGGCACGCGCGTCTTCCAGGCGAGCGCCGTCGGCCCCGCGCTGTCCGACACGGCGCTGCGCCAGTTCGAGGAAGGCCTGCGCTTCCGCCTGGAAAAGCCGCCGGCCGACCCCAGCTAGTGTCCTGCCAGGTGCGTCGCGCCCCCGCAAGCGTGCAAAACCGCCACGATTGGCCGGCCGGGCGCCCGTCGCCAGAGTCCACCATCTAGGTTTGCCTTGCTTCCAGGCCGATAATCGATTGTTTGCGCCGCGTCATGGCGCTCGGGTCTGAATCCACGTGGCCGCTGTCCTCCTGATCGCTCATGCTCCCCTCGCTTCGGCGCTGTTGTCCGTCGCGGGGCACTGCTATGAGGAGAAGGGCCACCTGTTCGAGGCGATCGACGTCGAGCCGACGATGTCGCCCGAGGCGGTCGAGTCGCTCGCGCGTGCGGCGCTCGCGCGCCTGAACACGTCCGAGGTGCTGGTCCTCACCGACGTGTTCGGCGCCACCCCGTGCAACGTGGCCCAGCGCCTGTCCGATGGCGTCAACGTCCGCGTCGTCGCCGGCGTCAACGTGCCGATGCTGTGGCGCTCCCTGTGCTACCTCGGCGAGCCGCTCGACGCGCTGGTCGCCCGTGCGGTCTCGGGCGCCTCGCAAGGCGTCATGCAGGTCGCGCAGACGCGGCCGCAGAACCAGGTTCAACCCCCGCTCTCGAATGATCCGAACTCCTCTCGTCATCAGCAATAAGCTGGGCTTGCATGCCCGGGCCTCGGCCAAGCTCACGAAGCTGGCCAGCAGTTTCAAGTGCGAGGTCTTCATGTCGCGCAACGGCCGGCGGGTCAACGCCAAGAGCATCATGGGCATCATGATGCTGGCCGCCGGCCTCGGCTCGGAAGTCGAGCTCGAGACCGAAGGCGAGGACGAGCAGCAGGCCGCCGAGCAGATCGCGGCGCTCGTCAACGACAAGTTCGGCGAAGGCCAGTAACGCCGCGCCCTGCGGCGCGCCGCGAGCGTGCGAACGCGGGCGCTCAGCCCAGGAAGTGGCGCTGGTAGCGGGTCGGGATGTCGGCCACGCGCGTGAGCAGCGGCAGGTCGGCGGTGTCGAACTCCGGATCCCAGGCCGGCGGGCCCAGCACCTTGGCGCCCATGCGCAGGTAGCCCTTGATCAGCGCAGGCGGCTCGACGTCCAGCGACTGGTCGAGGTCGTCCACCGGCAGCGCCACGCGCGGGCGCACCTGGCGATCGGCGGGCGCCAGGTGCGTCTCGCGCAGCTTCGCCCACAGGCTGGCGGCGCAGTGGCCGCCGTCGCGCATCGAGATGCTCGCGCAGCCGATCACCGTCTCCATCGCGTTCTGTTCCATGAACTGCGCGAGCGCGCCCCACAGCGACAGGATCACGCCGCCGGTGCGGTGGTCGGGGTGAACGCAGCTGCGGCCGAGCTCCACCATGCGATCGCGCAGCGGGCGCAGGCGCGTCAGGTCGAATTCGGTGTCGCTGTAGAAGCTGCCGGCGCGGCGCGCGGCGCTGGGGGTCAGCACGCGGTAGGTGCCCACGACCTCGCCGGGCTCGTCGCCCGCCGGTGCGGTGCGCACGATCAGGTGTTCGCAGAAGTCGTCGAACAGGTCGATGTCGTGACCCGCCGGGGCGCCGACCAGCGGCATCGGCCGGGCGCCCATCTCGGTGACGAAGACGTCGTGGCGCAGGCGCTGCGCGGCGCGGACGTCGTCCAGGTGGCGCGCCCACACGACCTGCAGCGTCGGCGTGGCCGGGGGCCGCGGGGTGCGGCCGGCGGGTCGCTCGGCGCGCCGCGCGCCGTCCAGCGAGGCCAGCGTCGCCGTGATGATCGCGTCGCTCGTATCGCTCATGGTTCTCTCCCGAACATATGACGGCATCGTCACGGCGGGCGATGACGCAGCCATGAATCGTTGGTGACGGCGGCGTGACGCCGCCGATTCCCCGGGCGGCGGCGCGTCGGGACGGTGCCTGGTCGACTCGCGAGCCGGGCGTGCCGAAAGGCGTGGTTCCGGCGCCCCGCGGCGCGCCGCGGCCGGCCGGGTTGCTGCTACATTGGCCGCATGGGCAGGCCGGTCCGCCGCCCCGGCGGCCGTTGCTCCTCGAAAGGTGATTCGTGAGCATTCAGGTGTTCGGTCTGCCGGTGTCGCGCGGCGTCGCCATCGGACGTGCGGTGCTGGTGGCGTCGAGCCGGGTCGACGTCGCGCACTATTACGTCGAGCCGGGCATGATCGAAGCCGAGGTGCGCAGACTGCGCCGCGCGCGCGACCTCGTGGTCGAGGAGCTCACCGCCCTCAAGGAAGACGTGCCCGAGGACGCCCACGACGAGCTCATCGCGCTGCTCGACGTCCACCTGATGCTGCTGCAGGACGACTCGCTGTCCGAGGCGACGCGGCAGTGGATCGTCGAGCGCCACTACAACGCCGAGTGGGCGCTGTCGTCGCAGCTGGAGGTGATCGCGCGCCAGTTCGACGAGATGGAGGACGAGTACCTGCGCGAGCGCAAGGGCGACCTGGAGCAGGTGGTCGAACGCGTCATCACCGCGCTCGGACGACTCGGCGGCGGCGACGAGGAGGCCGACGGCAACATGCCCGCGCACGGCCAGCGCGATTTCGCCGGCGAAGACCCGCTGATCCTCGTGGCCAACGACATCGCGCCGGCGGACATGCTCAAGTTCCGGCGCAGCGTGTTCACCGGCTTCGTCACCGACGTCGGCGGCCGCAACTCGCACACGGCCATCGTCGCGCGCAGCATGGACATCCCGGCCGTGGTCGGCGCCCGCGAGGCGAGCCGCATCGTCACCCAGGACGACTGGATCATCATCGACGGCGACGCCGGCGTGGTAATCGTCAATCCTTCTCCGATCGTGCTCGAGGAGTACCGCTTCCGCCAGCGCCAGGTCGAGCTCGAGCGGGCGCGGCTGGATCGACTGCGCCACACGCCTGCGGTCACGCTCGACGGCCACCCGATCGAGCTGCTGGCCAACATCGAACTGCCCAGCGATGCCCAGGCCGTGCTGGACGCCGGCGCGGTCGGCGTCGGCCTGTTCCGCAGCGAGTTCCTGTTCATGAACCGTGCCGGCCGCCTGCCGGGCGAGGAGGAGCAGTACGAGGCCTACAGCAAGGTGGTCAAGGCGCTGGCCGGGCTGCCGGTCACGATCCGCACGGTGGACATCGGCGCCGACAAGCAGCTAGACCGCGCGCCCCAGCAGATGGAGCGCAATGACCACAACCTGAATCCGGCGCTGGGCCTGCGGGCGATCCGCTGGAGCCTGTCCGAGCCCGAAATGTTCGGCGAACAGCTGCGCGCCATCCTGCGCGCCAGCGTCCACGGCAAGGTGCGGCTGCTGGTGCCCATGGTGGCGCAGCTGCGCGAGGTGCGGCTCCTGATGGAGGCCATCGAGCGCGCGAAGGCGCAGCTGCGCACGCGCTCGCAACCCTACCTGGACGTGGCCATCGGCGCCATGATCGAGGTGCCGGCCGCGGCGCTGGTGCTGCCTTCGCTGCTGCGCTACTTCGACTTCGTCTCGATCGGCACGAACGACCTGATCCAGTACACGCTGGCGATCGACCGCGCCGACGAGGCCGTCTCCCATCTATATGACCCGTGGCACCCTGCGGTGCTGCGATTGATCTCCCAGACGATCTCGACGGCCAACGCCCACGGCAAGGATGTCTGCGTCTGCGGCGAGATGGCGGGGGACCCGGCGTTCACCGAACTGCTGCTGGGCATGGGGCTGCGGAGCTTCTCGATGCATCCGACGCAGGTGTCCTCCATCAAGAAGCGCATCCTGCGCGTCGATTCGTCGATCTGGAGCAAGAACGTCGACCTGGTCTGCGAGGCCGACGATCCGCAGGCAATCTACGCGCGGCTGCAGACGGCGGCGCCGGAACGACGCGGCTGAGTCCCGAGCGGCGTCCTTTTGCTTGCAGCCTCGGGGCGCGCCAGGGCGGTCCGCAGGGCGCGATCGCGCGATCTGGAAGATTTTTGCAAAGTGCTTGCAACTTCCCAAAGACACGACATAGAATGGCAGGCTTCGCTGATCACAAGTCAGCGCCGAACCAGCAAACGGCTGAGCCTTGAGGCTCGCTTTCGGAGGCCGGATCGGCAGACCCAGCGGTCAGCGAAGAGTCTGAAAATTAATGCTTGACGACGATTCGGAATCGGGCATAGAATGGCAGGCTTCGCTGATCGAAAGTCAGCTGATGTTTGAGGCGCTACGGCGCGGCGAATATCGGTCGATATAGA